>Ga0207695_10000460_pt1 | contig 88380 bp, 68 predicted proteins | sample KBSC54metaG_FD_184354 | JGI IMG/M metagenome (GOLD analysis project Ga0207695, IMG submission 184354) | Corn rhizosphere microbial communities from Kellogg Biological Station, Michigan, USA - KBS C5-4 metaG (SPAdes) (version 2) | ecosystem: Host-associated > Plants > Roots > Rhizosphere > Soil... | reverse complement strand
GATCACCGCGTCCCCCGCAAACCTCAGCGGCTTCCTTCTCGTCTCCTTATCGAAAACGCCTCGGAGCAACCGCACAGGCTAAAGACGCGGGCTTCTCGCCGAGGCGTTTCCGATCAAGGCTAGCGACTATCCGGACACGGCGGAGAACCGGGCAAAGGTGGAGGCGATTCGCGCGGCGTGGAAGCAGAAAACCGGGGATCAGTCGGTGATGCGTGTAACGGAGCCGGCGGATGTGTCGTTTTGAAGTCTGATTTTTGAGAGTCAGCAAGTCAGCGTCGCTGCGCTACGTAGCAAGTCAGCGGTTCAGAGCCTAGCTGGACATTGCACTTGTCTCGATCCAAATTACTGTCATTCGTGCTTGTCTTCGGCGGCGTGAAGGCCGCTGATGGAGCCCCTTCTGTTTGGAGCATTTACGAGAGATGCTTTGAAGGCTGCGGCGGCGTCTGCGTGGCGCTGCTGCTGGAGCAGGAGTTCACCGAGCTGCTCCCGGGCGGGGACAATGGGGCCGGGAGTGACGGGGAGTTTTTCCATGGCGTCCTCCTGGTCTGCGGCGGCACGCATCTGGGATTCGGCTTCCTGAGGTTTGCCGCTAGCCTGGGCTGACCAGGCAAGGACCTCCTGGCGAAGGATGCCGGTCTGAGCGGCCCAATACTCATTACCTCCACGGTGGAGCTGATCTTCATATCCGGAGAGAGCAGAAAGTTCGATGCTGGGGTCTGAAGTGTGCTGGCCGCGGATGCGCCCGAGAGCGTGTGCCCAGACGGCAATTGCGGAGACCTGAGGCGGGGAGTTCGGGGCGGGAGCGATCGTCGCGGCTTCGTCCCAGTGCCGGCGCTCGATGGCGTAACGAACAGGCATTGCGGTAGCTGCGTATCCGACTTTGAAATCGGCCATGCCGAGGCTCTCCATCTTTTTGAGGCGATCGATGACGTGCAGCGCGTTTTCATTCTGGCTGAGTTGCAGGTAGGCGTAAACGAGGTAGTCCATCGCGTGGAGTTGTTCGCCGATGTCGTGCTGATTGCGAGCGGCCTGCGCCGCAGCGAGGTTGGAGTTGATGGAGTCTTGCCAGAGTCCAAGACGGGTGAAGATGTGCGACGGCATGTGCAGAGCGTGCGGCGCCGCAGGGGCGAGCTTTGCGTATTTGCGGGCGGCGGCAAGACCGCGCGGAGCGAGTTCGGTGCTGTCGGATGCATGGATGATGTAGTGGGTGATACCGGGATGATCGGGGTAGGCGTGATCGAGAGGCTCAAGGATTGCGAGGGCCTGTTTCTGGCGGGTGTGGGTTTTGTCTGTTGGAGGCGCGTTGGAGAGCAGGGCGAGGGCGTAGAAGACCTTGGCTTCGACATCGGCCTTGTTCTTCTGTTCCGCGACGTCGCGCATGGCTTGTTCGTAATGCTGGTTTCGGATCGAAAAGGGAGTGGATTTGGGGCTTTCGATCAGGAGCGAGTAGGCGTGGATATAAGCTCTTTCGCGCGGATCGGAGGAGCCGATTTTCTGCGCCGCTGCGATCTCGCGGGACGCCGCAGGCAGGGAACTCGCCGGCAGGAGATCCCAGAGGGGGTGGAATAGGGTCATGGCGATGGCCCAGTGAGCCATTGCGCATTTAGGATCCTGTGCGGCGATCTTCTGGAATGCGGCATTTGCAGGAGCGTAGGCGAAGGAGTGGAGGAGCGCGATGCCGCGATTGAAGTCCGCCTGCACGGCGGGAGAGCAGGAGATGTGGAAGGAGACACTACCGAGTTTCTCGGGGACGCCGTGGTCGTGGGTCTCCTGTGCTGAGAGAGCACAACAGGTGCAGGCGAGGAGAAGCGCGAGCTTGTAAAAATGGGACACCGTTGCCTCCGGCGACTGCTACAGGAGAGTTGTAGCAGAGTCGGAGAGCTTCGCGATTCGAAATGTCTGATCTAGCGCTGAGAACGGTGGAGGTTGCGCTGTTCGGCCAGGCGCCAGCTTGCGGGCTGAGTGGGCATGAGGGCTTTGGCGAGAAGGAAGAACAGATAGCACGAGCACGAGATGGCGAGGTGGGACATGATGCGACTCCAGCGGCGAGATGACCCCGGTGGTGGGGAATGCACCTGTTGGTTGCAAGATGCGTGCCAAATTCCGCTTGCGATGATTTGCTTTCGCAGCTGACTGCTGGGGATCAGGTTAGCGGAGTTCGGGTGGAATGGATGATGCGGTTGCAAAGATGGAGTGACGAAGGTGATGTGACGGCATTTCGTCGCGGTGACGCCGGGAAGTCAGTTCAGGTGCGAGGAAGGAAGATGGTGATCTGATCTGTCGCGGGCTCGGTGAGTGGTTTGAGCCAGGACTGATGGGTGACTGAGATGGCGCAGGGACCGAAAGTGCAGATGCGGATGGGCCGTAGAGTGGATTGTTCACGGAGCGATTCGAGCACGGAGGCGAGAGTTGTGCCGGTGAATGGGGTGTAGAGGTAGAAGACGGTGCCGGAAGAGAGGTCGGCGTTGAGTGCGTTCTGGGCGAGGAAAGAAACACTGCTGAGATTCAGAGCGGTTGCGCATTTGGTGGCGCTGACGACCCATGCGGGATCGAGTTCAATGCCGATGGCCGATGCGCCGGTGCAGATGGAGGCGAGCAGCGGAAGGTGTCCCAGGCCCGAGCCGAGGTCGATGAGTGTATCGGCTTGGGTGACAGCCGCCGCGGTGAAGAGATGAAAGATGTGGCGTGCCGGGGTGGGCTGGTAAAAGACGGACTCTGCGCCGAGCGGGCGTGGTTCTTCCGATGGCGGTTCGAACTGAAGAACGCCGGCGATGATGTCGTCGAGATCGTCGTAAGCGATGCCGCACGGCGGGGCGGACGCGAACTGCTGCACTCGGCGCTGTAATTCGGAAGGGGCGATACCGGCCTTGATTTCGCGACGCATCGAAGCGAAGAAATAGTCGTTCAGGCGATTGATTTTTGCTGAGTACGCGTGAGCGCGGTTCACGAGATCCGAAATCGGGGCCGAATCCGCGAGGTTGAATCCTGAGAGGAAAGCGTCGATGGCATCCAGGATCTCCATCCGCCTGGGGAAGCTGGATCGATCCAGCAGGGTGCTGTCCGACTCCCAGAAGTTGAGCCGGGATTCAAAGTGATTAAAGCGATCCGAGGCCATGCAGGATCCTAGAGCGGCCTGCCGATTTCCCAATGGTGGCCGAAGGGATCGACGACACGACCGATGCGCCAGCCGTAGTCTTCGTCGCGAACGGGGCAGACGGAGGTGGCTCCGGCGGCGATGGCGCGATCGAATGCCGCGTGGGGATCATCGGTGATGAGGATCATGCGGAGAGTGGAACCGCCGAGAGTTTCGGGGCTGAAGTTCTGATGGGAAGCGGATTCGTCCGCAAGCCAGAAGTTGCTATTGCCAACCGAGAGTTGAGCCACGACGCTGCCATCGGGGGCGTCGATACGGGAGAGGATGGTGGCTCCAAAGGCGCGGGTGTAGAAGTCGATGGCTTCGGCGCCTCGGCGGACGTTGAGGAGGGTGGTGAGGGTGGTTGGGGTGGCGTGTTCGGACACTGGAGCCTCTCGTGTATTTTCAGATCGGAGAAGGGAGTCTCCCATGTCTCCAAAACTGGGAGACATGGAGTACCCGGCATTTCCCGTTCCCACTCATCGCACGTTGAAGCTGTGCGATGAATGGGGCACATCGACTGCTTTCAGGTGGTGCATTTCTCCCCGGTCCCCAACTGCGAGGGACCGCGGGGCACCCACCGTTGTCTCGAAACTGAGGATCAGTAGGCTTGCAGTTGGTCGAGGGGTAGGCGGACGCGGAAGCAGGTGGAGCCTGGGTCGGAGCGAACGCTGAGGTGGCCACGATGTTTGCGTACGATGCGCATGGCGTTATCGAGTCCGAGGCCGAGGCCCTGACCTGGAGCTTTGGTGGTGAAGAAGGGCTCGAAGATGCGGTTCTGTAGCTCGGGCGGAATGCCGGGACCTGTGTCCCAGATTTCGACGAGCATCATTTCGCCTTCAAGGCGGCAGGTGAGTTTGAGCTTGCCACCGTGGCTGGTTTCGCCAAGGGCGTCTAGGGCGTTTTCGATGAGAGCGGTCCAGACCTGATTTAGTTCGCTGCCGTAGGCAGAGATTCGCGGAAGGTCGGGGTCGTAGTTGCGCTCGATCTCAACGTTTCGTATCCGCGATTGGAGCATCTGGATGGTGGCGTCGAGACCGGCGGGTACGTCGACTTCGAGGATCGGGGCGCGATCCATGTAGGAGTAGGCCTTGACGGCAGAAATGAGATCGAAGATGCGTGCGGTGGAGTTGAGGAGCGTGTCGACGGAGCGCGAGGACCTAAGATAGCGCGCGAAGAACTGGAGCGAGATGCCCGCCTCACTGGGTCCCATAAGGCCGCGCAATTCTTCAAGGTCTGCGACGGTGGTACGCTGCTCGGCGAGCTGGGCGGCGACTTCCCAGGCGGTGTCGCAAGGGAGTTTCGTGAGCCAGGCGCGGAGATCCTCTTCGAGTTGGATCTGTTCGACTGCGTTACGCGTGTCGTGGCGAGTGGAGCGGGCGAGGATTTTCTGCTCCCAGGCTTCGACGCCGCGGATCTGGTCTTCGGTAAGGCAGAGGTTTACGAGGCGGAAGCGGTTCTCGCGGTTGGCGCGGAGCTCCATGACAAGGCTGGCCGCGGCGCGCTGGGCGGCGGAAGCAGGGTTATTGAGTTCGTGGGCGAGGTTGCCGGCGAGCTTGCCGAGAGCGCCGAGCTTTTCAGCCTGCTGCTCAATGCGCGTGACTTCGCGAACGCGATCGAGGAGCGTGGAGACGACGCGCTGCGCCATCGACGGGATGGCGGAGAGCATGGCGGGGAACTGATCTTTGTGGACGAGGAGAGCCCAGACTGAGCTGACAGCGAATCCCTGGCCGCCGGAGGCCTTCATGCGGGAGAACGGAAGCAGCCCGGTCATCTGGCCGGTGCGGCCGATGAAGAGTTCCATGGGGCCGCCGCGCTGACGGCGGACATGGATCTCTCCTTTGAGGATGAGGATCATGCGGTCGGCAGGCTGTCCTTCTTCGAAGAGGATGTCGCCGGGCTGGGCTATGACCTCTTCACCATGCTGTGCAAGCCAGAGGCGATCTTCAAACGGGAGGCCCTGAAGCGGAGTGATGCGCTCGAGCGCAGCCGCGATGTTCTCGGCGGGCGTTGGACAGGCAGGCGTGGATAGGGTAGGGGAGAACATCCAGAGCCTCCAGCGACGGCCGTTTCAGGAAATGACTTCAGGCTTCTCGCTGAATTTCAAGGTCGCCGCTTCCTGTTGGTCGCGTCGACTTTGCAGATCGGCTTGGAGCTGGCCCTGGTTTCCTGAATACGGCTAGAGTCGACTTCAGGATAGCCGATGGCACCACGGGATGCTGTTAAGAACTGTTGTGAACCGGCTGTAATTGCGGGTGAACTGCGAAGAACCAGCAGCCGATTGTGACAGGTGCGGGAGAGCCGCTATGATGGGCGCTTTGAAAGACACAGAGGGGAAACAGCTGATGCAACGTGCGATGTTGTTCGTGATCGGTGCGCTTTTGGCAGGAGTGGGGGCTGGGGCGCAGGGTTCTACAACTGGTTATGACGCGGGGGCAAAGGTGTTTCGCCTGGATGGCGGGAACGTCACGTATGCATTTGGGGTGAACTCGCGGGGCGAGTTGCAGCAGTTGTACTGGGGGGGACGACTGGGGGCGACGGATCGAATTCCGACGGCGGTTCCCAAGCGGGAGGCGGCATCGTTTGATTCGTCTTATACGACGACGCCGCAGGAGTATGCGGGATGGGGCGCGGGTCTATTTGTGGAGCCGGCGCTGAAGGTCACATTCACGGATGGGAATCGGGACCTGGTGCTGCACTACGAACGTCATGAGAACGCAACCGATGGATTCAATGTCGTTCTCAAGGACATCAAACGACAGGTGTTTGTGACTCTGCACTATGCGATTGATCCGGCGTCGGGGATACTTTCCCGGTCGGCGACGATCGAGAACAAGGAGGAGCAGCCCATCACGATTGAGCAGGCTGCGGCCGCGGCGTGGTCTGTTCCCGCTGGACATTACACGCTGGATTATCTGACAGGTCGCTGGGGTGGCGAGTGGACGCTGACACAGGAGACGTTGAAGCCGGGAGAACGCGTGATTGAGAGCCGGCGCGGATCGACGGGGCACCAGGCGAACCCCTGGTTTGCGATCGAGGCGGGAGACAGGCCGGACGAGAATGCGGGAGAGGTCTGGTTCGGAGCGCTGGCATGGAGCGGGTCGTGGCGGATCACCGTGGAGCAGGATCAACTCGATGCGATTCGAGTGACCGGCGGATTCAATCCGTTCGATTTCGGATATGTGCTGAAGCCGGGCGAAAAACTGGACACGCCGGTGTTTTATGGCGGGTACAGCGCGCACGGGCTTGGCGGCGCATCGCGGCTGCTGCATCACTATGAGACTGCGCACGTGCTTCCGCGGCGCATCTGTGATGGCGAAGATGCGGCTCCGAAACCGCGCCCGGTGATCTACAACTCCTGGGAAGCGACCGAAATGAATGTGAGCGAAGAGGGACAGTCCGCGCTTGCGGAGAAGGCGGCTGCGCTGGGTGTGGACCGGTTCGTGATGGACGACGGGTGGTTCGGGCAGCGCAAGACGGATCATGCGGGGCTGGGCGACTGGTATGTGAATCCGCAGAAGTTTCCGCACGGGCTGAAGCCGCTGATCGACAAGGTGCATTCGTTGCATATGGATTTTGGCTTGTGGGTGGAGCCGGAGATGGTGAACCCGGATTCCGATTTGTATCGCGCACATCCTGACTGGGTGTTGAATTTCCCGGGAAGGCCACGGTCAGAGTCGCGCAATCAGCTGGTGCTGAATCTGGCGCGGCAGGATGTTCGGGATTACGTGCTGGGATTCCTCGACAAGCTGCTGAACGAGAACGATATTGCGTTTCTGAAATGGGATTACAACCGCAACTGGAGCGAGCCGGGCTGGGATCAGCTACCGCCGAATGAGCAGAAGGAAGTTTACGTCGCGTTTGTGCGGAACCTATACGGCATCCTGGCGGAGCTGAAGAAGCGGCATCCGAAAGTGGAGATTGAGTCGTGCTCGGGCGGCGGCGGGCGCGTGGATCTTGGCATTTTGCAGTACGCCGATGAGGTTTGGCCGTCGGACAATACCGACCCGTTCGACCGCCTTACGCAGCAGGATGGATTCACCTACGCGTATACGCCGCAGATCATGATGGCGTGGGTGACGGACTCGCCGCACTGGGGCAACAAGCGGTCGACCTCGCTTGAGTACCGGATGCTGAGTTCGATGCAGGGCTCGCTGGGAATCGGCGCGAACATCACGAAGTTCACCGACCAGGAGATGGCGACGGCGAAGAGGCTGATTGCCGCGTATCACGAGGTGCAGAAGACGATTGTGCAGGGGGATCTGTACCGGTTGATTTCGCCACGGAATGGAAGCGAGTTCTCCGCGACGCAGACGGTGAACAAAGATAAGAGCCAGTCGGTAGTGTTTCTGTTCATTCACTCGACGCAAGAGGGAAGAGGGTTTCCGATCCTGAAGCTGAAGGGGCTCGATCCGAAGGCGGACTATGCTCTGACGCCGATTGAGGGCGCGGTGCAGAAGGGAAGTCCGACGACGGCGAGTGGCGCGTGGTGGATGAATCACGGGCTGGTGATGGGCGACGATTTCAGAGGAGATTTTCAGGCGGCGGCGTTCAGGTTAGACAAAAAGTAGCTGTTCGAGATCAGGGAGACAGGCTTCTTCACCGCATTCGGTCCTAATTCCCCGGTCCCCAAAGGCGAGGGACCGGGGCACCAAAAAAGACAGGCTGGTATGATGCTGGTGCGGTGGAGCACGCCAAGCCGGGCTTGCATCGGAGCTTTGCGTTCTGATGCGGTCCTCTCCGGGGTTACCCCAGGGAAACGTGAATAACTGGAGATTCATCGGGTGATCTTCGCCACGCGCGGCGTGGAAAGGATCACGCAAGGCCAGCTTCGTTGGCGTGCTTCGCCGCATTTTTCTATGCACGGACCGGGGTTCTACGCGGCGCTGGCGAATTCGATGGTGTCGGGCGAGGCGACTGAAAATGCGATCGCCGCGCGGCTGGTGCAAACCCTTGGACACCGCTGGCGCTGGATTCGCCCAATGTCGCAGCGCTTTGTGGCGCGTTTCGGAAGTGCAGTGCGGCCTCGCCGACGGAGCGTTGTTCACTTTCTGAAAACGGATGAAGGGCTTGCGGGAGCGTTGCGGGTTCATGGCAAGTCTGTGCGCATTGCTGAGTGGCTTCCGCCTGCTCCAATCATGCAGCCGCACCGTGCTGCCGGAAAGTGGCCAGTTCCGGTCATCGAGACGGTTGGATCCCTTGCGGAATGGCTGCATGTGACGCCAGGGGAGCTGGAGTGGTTTGCCGATTTAAAACGGATGCTTGCGCGCCGCGAGAATGGATTTGAAGGACCGCTGAGTCACTACCGGTATCGGCTCCTTGCGAAACCGGGCGGCGATGTCCGTCTGATCGAGGCTCCAAAGCACCGGCTGAAGGAGATGCAGCGGCAGATACTTGCGGAGATCCTCGAGAAAATTCCGGTGCATCCGGCCGTGCATGGGTTTCGGCGAGGGCGGTCGATCAAGAGCTTCGCGGCACCGCATGTTGGGCAACGGGTCGTGGTTCGAATGGATCTGCGGGATTTTTTTCCGTCGATATCGGCGCCGCGGGTACAGGCGATGTTTCGGACGGCGGGGTATCCGGAGCGAGTAGCGAATCTGCTGGGTGGTTTGTGTACGAATGCGGCGCCGCGATCGCTCTGGACGGAGAAGGGAAGTGGGATCGAACCATTGCGGATGGCGGAGGCGCGGCAGCTCTATTCGTGGCCGCATCCGCCACAGGGCGCGCCAACTTCGCCGGCGGTTGCAAACATCTGTGCGTATCGCTTGGACTGCAGGTTGACGGGCCTGGCGGAGGCGAGCGAGGCGGTGTACACGCGCTACGCGGATGATCTAGCGTTCTCTGGGGGCACGGAATTCGAGCGTGGCGCAGAGCGGTTCGCGATTCATGCGGCAGCGATCCTGCTGGAAGAAGGATTCACTGTGCATCATCGCAAGACACGGATCATGCGGCGGGGCGTCAGGCAGTACCTGGCGGGGATCGTGACGAACGACCATCTGAATGTGATTCGACGCGACTACGACGTGCTGAAGGCAACGCTGACAAATTGCCTCCGGCATGGGGTGGAGTCGCAGAATCGAGAGAGGCGTGCGGACTTTCGCGCACACCTGACTGGGCGGGTTTCGTTTGTAGAGATGGTGAATGCCAAGCGAGGCGAAAAACTGCGAGCGCTATTCGATCGGATTCGCTGGTGACTACCAGCAGCAAAAGTTGTTTTCTAGCGCTCGCTGTTACCCGGTCCCCAAGTGCGAGGGAGCCGGGTGCACCCGAACATTATCTTTATTTCTGCTTTTCTTTATAGCCTTGCCAGACGTATTCGAGGGCTTCGGGGAGGGTCTGCATTTTGACGGCGCGGTCTACGTGAAATGCGTTCTGGGCGAAGACGAACTGATAGTGGTATTTTTTGGCTGCGAGGACGCGGGCCATGCGCTCGTTGGCTTCGACCCAGTCGTGCATGTTGTCTCGCATGACGTTGGGGTTGTAGAGGTCTTTGTCTCCGACCTCCATCCAGATGCGAATGGGCTTGGGCGGGCTCTGCGGGATGAGGTGCTCGTGGAACTCCCATGCACCGTGCGGCGTCTTCGGATCGTAGGGCCATTGCTGGTTGACCCAGGTGCCGGAGTAGGCGAGGACGCGGTGGTAGAGCTCGGGGTGATACCAGGCCATAATGAGCGCGCAGGCTGCGCCGGAGCTTCCGCCGGTGGCGGCGCGTCCATCGGGATCGTGCGTGAGCTTGACGTGCGCTTTGGATTCGACGAGGGGTAAGACTTCGTTTTCGACCCACTGCGCGTATTTGCCGGACATGGTGTCGTATTCGAGGCCGCGCTCGCTGCCCTGGGCATCTCCGGTGCCGTTGGCGATGGAGATGGCAATCATGGCTGGGATTTTGTGCTCGGGGATCAGGCTGTCGATGGCGGTGAAGAGCATGTGGTCTGGGCCGTCGGCACCGACGATGAAGGGAGCTTCGGTGCCAGGAACGTATTGCTTTGGGACGTAGACGGCGACCTTGCGTGTGTATGGAGCGGGGTGGCTGGTGGTGATGACGAGCTTCGCGGGATCGGTGGGGTCTGGTGTGCCGAAGGTGCCTTTGTCGCGCGCGATGCCGGGATAGTATTTGCTGTCGGCAGAGTTCATGGTGAACTCAATGACTTCGCCATGGGTGAGATCGGTGGCGGTCATGCCGGGAGCGGGAGGATGAGTGGGGCCGATGATGAAGTTGCCGTCGGCGGCAGGTGAGGGGATTGCGCCGTCGGGGATTTCTTTGGCCTGAACGTAACCGGGGGTGTGGGGATCGCGGGTGGGCGGAGTGGGTCGAGGTTGCGGCTGTGTTGCCGGGGTGGCGGGCGAAGCTTGTGCGAATGCGATGCTCACCGCTGTAAGAAAGAACGCGGATGTTGCGAGCTTCAGGGCGTGGCGCGAGGTCATCTGGTTGTCACCTGGTTTTGTAAATCTCATTTGGACCATGGGGGTACGATTCCGTTCATGCGGGCATAGGCGATGAGCTGGCCCATATGCTCGTTGTCGTGAACGATGATGCGGAGGTACATGCCATCGACGGTGGCATCGCGTCCGGCGATCTTCACCTTGCGTGATGCGTCTTCGGATCTTGCCGCGGCGTGGGCCTGCTTGACGGCTTCGAGGGAGCGCTTGAGCCAGGCGATGACTTCGGGCTTGGAGGTGATGGTCTTTTCGACGTCCTGCTTGAGATCGGGCGGCATCTTGGGGCCGGTGACACTGAGCAGGTAGAAGTTGGCCATCGCAATGTGCATGTAGACCTCGCTGGTGGAGCGGACACCGGGTGCCGGACGCCATGCAAACTTGTCGGCGGATGTGGCTTCGGCGAGAGCGATGAGGTGATTGGAGACGTGACGCCATTCAGCGTCGTAGCCCTGCCAGAGGCCGTCGAGGGGGTCTTGCGCGGACAGTTTGGAAACGTTCCCCAGACACAAGAAGACGGCGACGATCAGGAGCTTCTTCATCAAGGAGCCTCAAACAGAAAAACGGTCCGGTTCAGCTTATCCGCTTGCGCCACCGACGAAACAGGGAAATGTGATGAGAGTTGGTTCTGGCTTCACGCAGTATTTCGGTCAGCATGAGCGGCAGGTGCAAGTCATGAGCGGGCCAGCAGGTGGATGATTTCGTATCCGACGGCGCCGATGAGGGCAGCGCCGGGGAAAGTGAGGATCCAGCCTAGAACTACGCGACGGGCCCATATCCATCGGACGGCGTGTACGCCGCGTGTTGCGCCGACTCCTGAGACGGCACCGCCGATGGCGTGCGTGGTGGAGATGGGAATCTTCGCGATTGTGGCGATGCCGATGGTGACGGCAGCAGCAAACTCGGCGGAGAACCCGCCGGCGTAGTGCAGATGCGGGGTAATCCGCGAGCCCATGGTGCGAACGACGCGCCATCCGCCGGAGAGCGTGCCGAGGCCCATCGCTGCCTGACAACTGAGAATGATCCAGAGAGCGATTTCGTGGTGGCCGAGGAACGTGGTCTGGCCGCGCGTCCATGACGCGTGACCGCCGGCGACGAGAAGGGCGACGATGATGCCCATTGTTTTCTGGGCGTCGTTGCTGCCGTGCCCGAGGCTGTACGCGGCGGCGGAGACGAGTTGGAGGCGGCGGAAAGTGTGCTCGACTTTGTGGCGCGGCGTGCGCCAGGTGATCCAGGCAACGATGTGCATGAAGATGTAGCCGAGGATCATGCCGAGCAGCGGTGAGAGCACGAGGAAGAGGAGTACGGGTTCCCAGCCTTTGAGCAGGAGCACGTGCCAGCCGGCCTTGGTGACGGCGGAGCCGGCGAGCGCGCTGATGATGGCGTGCGATGAGCTTGTGGGCAGGGCCAGGTACCAGGTGAGGAGATTCCATGCGATGCCGCCGATGAGTCCGCCGAATACTACCCAGGTGTCGATGGCGCTAGGATCGACGAGCTTATCGCTGATGGTTTTGGCGACGCCGGTGCCGAAGAGAAAGACAGCGACGAAGTTGAAGATGGCAGCCCAGATGACCGCCTGCCAGGGCGTGAGGGCGCGGGTGGTGACGACGGTGGCGATGGAGTTGGCGGCGTCGTGGAACCCGTTTAGGAAGTCGAATACAAGCGCCAGGACAATGATGAAGAGGATCAGTGTCATGCTTTCAGCCGTTTTTAAGCAGGACGGACTCGATGGTGCGGCCGAGGTGATCGCAGGCTTCGATCGCGTCCATGAGGAGATCGTGAATCTCGCGCTTCTTCATCACTTCCAGCGGGTCGGGAGAACTGGCGTAGAGACTGGAAAGAAAACGGGCGCGCTCGCGACGTGCTTCTTCTTCCAGGCGGCCGAGTTCGTCCAGCGCAAGGCGTTCGGCGGTTTTTGCGTTGCCCTGACGCAGCCGGCCGATGGCGGTTTGCAGCTCTTTGACCATGGAGGTGAGGGTTCGGCATTGTCCCTGGAGACTGGGATGGATCTCGGTCATGTTGTAGAGGACGATGCGCTCGGCAGTGTTGGCGACGCGGTCAATGACGCGATAGAGCTCGTTGGCGAGCTGGTAGATGTCTTCGCGATCGAATGGAGTGATGAATGCCTGGTCGAGGGCGCGCAGGATCTGGCGGGTCAGGACGTGACCGCGATGGCGCTGTTCTTCGATCTTTGCGGCGGCCTGGTGGTCTCCATTCATGCCATTGAGGAGCTGGCCCAATCGCTGAACTTCGGGGACGACGAGCTGGATCAAGGCCTCGAGCTGGTCGTAAAAGCTGAGGTCTTTGGGCATGAGGTTGAAGACCACGGTGGTTCACCTCTCTCGGGCGGCCCGCAAGTCGAATGAGAATCATGCGGGCGAAAGAAGTTAGATGTAAGTGGGACCGGCGGGGTTGAACCAGTGATCAAATGACGGTGTTCAGATGTGATTTCGCTTATTGCGGGGGGGAAAGCGCTCGGCCGGACGTGCAATCTGGAGCCGCAGACGAATACACTGCACGTATCTTCCGATGATTGCGGAACTCCTGAATCGGTTTGAGCCGGATGGCGATGTTCTGTTGCGGGCAATCTCATCGCACGTAACGGATGAGAAGCTGGCGTGCATCGCGCAGGCGGATTATGGCTGCGATTCGGATGATCATCTGATTGCCTTGCGGCAACTTCGAGATACGGGTGCTTTGCCGGAGAATCCGGGTTGGGTTCCAATGGAGGTGCTGGAGCTGATTCGATGGTCGGAGCCGGAGAATCCGGAGTGGAAGCCGGGGAGGACTGGCGAATTCGGGCACTGGATGCGAGCGTTCTCGTGTGCGGCGATTCTGCGGGCGGAACACGAGCCGTGGAATTATCACTACAACGATGGTTGTACGGATTCGACGACGATTCAGCTGATATTGAGTCTAGATGCGCTGCCGGTCGATCTGATGCGTGAGGCGGCACGGGATTTTGCATGGCTCCTTCTGAGAGCAGATCCGGAGGGCAAGGAGAAGTGGAAAGATGAATCGGCGCGAGAGTATGGTGTGGCGCTTTTATGGTTTGCGCTGCATCTGAGGCCGGTAGTCGCGGACAAGGATCTTGTTGTCGTCGCCAAATGGGTGGTGCGACGAGCGGATGAACTGAATTGGGATCCGAGGCTGAAGGAGTTTTCGGGATTGAGGGCGATGGTGATCGGGTGCCAGAAGCGATCGTCGTGGGAAATCTTCGGGGTGAAGATGGCGGAGTTGGATTTGAGCGGCAGGTCGGAGGAGTTGCAGATTTGGGTGAGATTGATTGCGGAGCAGTTGGTGGGGTGAGATTGAGATCGTAGGGCTGCTGTATGCAGGGGCTAAAAGCCCGACACTCTTTTCTTGCGTATTGGCCCGGCTGAAGCCGTGCCGTTGTTACAAAGCTCGATGATTTTGTGTTCCCGAGCTGTGGCACTCGGCGGGGGTTCAAGCCCGCATATTTTTCTTTCTTGTTCTGCGTACGGGCTTGAGCCGTAACCTTGACGGAGAGTATCGGCGGGTGAGAAAGGAAAGGCCCTGCGTTTGGATCGCAGGGCCTTATGTGTGCAGGGGCTGAAGCCCGATCGTTTTCAATCTAACTTTTGGCCCGACTAAAGTCGTGCCCTTGTTACAAAACTCACGGACGTGGAACGACAAAAATCCGTATGGTTGTCCGCGATTTGGCGACGGCGGATAGAGTTTTTTGTTTACCTGTTCTTCGCGACTTCTTCGACGGTGACGGGGTCGAGGAAGGGCATGCTGGCGCGGAGCTGTTTGCCCACGATTTCGATGGGGTGCTTGGCTTCAGCTTCGCGGAAGGCGAGGAATTCTTTGCGGCCGGAGTTCTGGTCGGCGAGGAAGCGCTTGGCGAAGGTGCCGTCCTGAATGTCGGTGAGGATGTCCTTCATTGCCTTGCGGCTTTGCTCGTTGATGACGCGCGGACCGCTGACGTAGTCGCCCCACTCCGCTGTATCGGAGATGGAGTAGCGCATGTAGGCGAGGCCGCCCCGATAGATGAGGTCGACGATGAGCTTAAGTTCGTGGAGGACTTCGAAGTAGGCGCTCTCGGGCTGATAGCCGGCTTCGACGAGGGTTTCATAACCGGCTTTGATGAGGGCGCTGACGCCGCCGCAGAGAACAGCTTGCTCGCCGAAGAGATCCGTTTCGGTCTCTTCCTTGAAGGTGGTTTCGAGAACGCCTGCACGCGTGCAGCCAATACCCTTGAGGTAGCTGAGATTGAGGGCGTGGGCTTTGCCGGTGGAATCCTGGTGGATGGCGATGAGTCCGGGGACGCCGCCGCCTTCAGTGAAGACTTCGCGCACGCGATGCCCGGGAGCCTTGGGAGCGGCCATGCCTACATCGATGCCTGCTGCCGGATCGATGGTCTTGAAGTGGATGTTGAACCCGTGCGCGAAGAGGAGGAGCGTGCCGGGCTTGATGTTGGGCGCGATTTCGTCGGCATAGAGCTTGGCTGCGGTCTGATCGGGGACGAGGACCATGACAACATCGGCCCACTTGACGACGTTGGGAACGGTGTCGACTTCGAGGCCGGCTTTCTGGGCCTTGGCGATGGACTTGGAGTTAGCGGCGAGGCCGACTTTCACCTGGACACCGGAATCCTTGAGGTTGAGCGAGTGCGCATGACCCTGCGAGCCGTAGCCGATGATGGCGACTTTCTTTGCCTGGATCAGGGAAAGGTCGGCGTCGTGATCGTAATAAGTCTTAGCCATGATGTCTTTTCTTTTTCCTTTGCGTTCGTTGGTGAATCAGGAAGACACGCTTTGGATTATGCCTTCACGAATGTGGTGAGGCTTCGGCGAGAGCGCTCGCGAAGCTGGCAGTCGCGGAGCTGGTCAGCGAGAGCCGAAAGATTGGGGATGCCGTAGATGGCAAAGTTGCCGAGTTCGGTGTCGGACGAGAAGAGGTGCAGGGAACAGTGGCCGAGGAGGCGCGCGCCGAGGGGCTGGCGGAGTTCAAAGTGGTCGATGCGGAAGAGCTCGAGCGACTCCTGCACCTTCGAGAGGAGGCCCCGCTCGTACTTGATGCGCTGCGTGGTGATGATGTAGTGAGTGCCGCGGCTCCGCATGTACAGGCGAAGAAACATCAGGCCGAGGATGAGCACGGCGGCGAGGATAACGTATGCGGTGTAGCCGGGATAGTTCTGCGACTCGAGGAGGAAGATCGCGACGCCGGCAAGGATCACGATGGCCAGGAAGGGAACAAACTGGCCAATGCTGTAGATCATCGCGGGGTGGCCGTTGTAGAGGGTTTTCTCGGTTTCGAGTTCTTTGGTCGCGGTGTAGGCGGCGAGGTCGGTGTTACAGAAGCGGCATTTGAGCGCTACAGCCTTGATGGTTTCTCCGCAGATGGGGCAGGGTTTTGTATCTTCGTCCATGAAGCGCTCTCCTTTCCGCGTCAGGATACCGCAAGTTCGTGGAAATACGGCCACTGTTCGTCAGGGTTTGTTTTATATCCCAGGTCTCAGAATCGAGACCTGGGGCACCCACTTGGTTCAGATCGACGAGATCGCTAAGCGGGTTCAATGTCTACGATTGCATCGGACTTCTCTTCGGGGTCGTTTTCAGGGAGGGGCTTCTCGTCGAAACCTTTGCCCATTGCCTTAAGAACGCTGGAGGTGTGGTGGCCGCGGCGCATGGTCATTTTGCCGCTCCGGCAGATCTCGAGGATGCGGCCTTCGTCTTCGCGAAGGATCTCGATGAGGCCTTCGATCTTGCTTTCGACACCAGTCATCTCGATCATCAGCGACTCTGAGGTGAGGTCGACGATGCGGGCGCGAAAGACTTCAACCAGATCGAAGATCTGGGCGCGATTGCGCGGATTTGCGGCGACCTTGATCAGGGCGAGCTCGCGGGTAACGTTTGGAGCCTTGGCGATGTCGTCGACGTCAACGATGTTCTCGAGTTTGTAGAGGCTGGCGCGGATGCGGTCGCCGGCTTCGGCAGAGGCTTCGCAGACGAGCGTGAGGCGCGAGAGGCCGGCACGTTCGCTGCGACCGACGGTGAGCGAGCTGATATTGATGTTCAGGCGGCGGAAGAGCGATGCCACGCGGGTGAGCACGCCGGGAATGTCTTCAACGTAGGCGACGAAGGTATGCGTCATAAAACCTCAGCTTTCAGAGATCAGAGAACAGAGATCAGTTAACGGAGGCGGACCTCTTTGCACCCACTTTGGCGGATGCGAGTATGGAGTAGATCATCTTTCCAACTTCATTGGACAAACTCTCAGCTTCGTTCACCAGCTTTGGGTTGCCGTAACCAAGGGCACGAGCAATCTCCAGCTGAGTCTGCAACTCGCAATTTGAGCCCCTTGCTATTCCGAGGAATTGCCGGAACTCTGCGGTGTTCAATCTGCCGTGTCCTTCAGCGATGTTGCTGGGAAGGGAAACCGCAGATCGCCGGATCTGGCTGGTGAGACCGTAAAGCTCTTCGCGCGGGAATTCCTGCGTCAGCTTGTAAACAGCGACCGTAAGTTGCATCGATCGCTGCCATACGGTTAGTTCCCTGAATGAGTGCGCCATCGCATCGACTTTCTGTTCTCTGGTCTCTGTTTTCTGATCTCTGGCTTACTTGTCGTCCGGAGACTCTACGATCGGGTTCTTGCCGGGACGGCGGATCATTTCGTGCAGGGCACTGCCTGCGGGAATCATCGGGTAGACAGAGTCTTCCTTTTCAACCATGAAGTTGAGGAGGAAGGGACCGTCGGTGGTGCGCGCTTCTTTGACGGCGTCGGCGAGTTCGGAGCGCTTGGTTACGGCGCGTCCGCGAATTCCGTGGGCGTCGGCGAGCTTGACGAAGTCGGGGCTGACGAGCGGCGTGGCTTCGTAGTTGCTGTCGTAGAAGAACTGCTGCCACTGACGGACCATGCCGAGGTAGCCGTTGTTGATGATGGCGATGTTGATCTTGAGCTTTTCCTGGACGATGGTGGAGAGTTCAGCGGCTGTCATCTGGAATCCGCCATCGCCAGCGACGACCCAGACTTCCTTGTCGGGGCAGGCCATCTTCGCGCCAATGGCGGAGGGAAGAGCGAAGCCCATAGTGCCTAGGCCGCCGGAGGTGACGAGCGAGCGCGGCTTTTCGTGATGGAAGTATTGCGCCTCCCACATCTGGTGCTGGCCTACGTCGGTGGAGACGATCGCTTCGCCGCCGGTGATGCGCCAGAGGTCGTGCATGACGTGGGCAGCGTAGAGATGGCCGGAGTCGGGGAGGTTCTTGATGTCGCGTACCGCGACATCGCCCTTGCTGGATTCGATGGTCTTGATCCAGGAGGAGCCGTCGCGGCCGGAGATGCGCGGCAGCAGGTCTTCGAGGACTGCGCGAAGATCGCCGACGAGAGCAACGTCGACCTTGACGTTCTTGTTGATCTCAGCGGGATCGATTTCGATGTGAATCTTCTTCGCTTTTGTCGCGTAGGTTGAAAGCGAGCCGGTGACGCGATCGTCGAAACGCATGCCGCAGGCGATGAGAAGATCGGCGTCCTGAATGGCGTGGTTGACCCATGACTCGCCGTGCATGCCCATCATGCCGAGATTGAGCGGATGCGATGCAGGGAAGCCGCCGAGTCCGAGAAGCGTGAGGGCGACTGGGATCTGGGCTCGCTCGGCGAGAGTGCGGACCTGCTCCATTGCCTCCGATTCCATCACGCCGTGGCCGGCGAGGATGATCGGCTTCTTTGCGTTGCGAATGAGTTCCGCGGCCTGAGCGAGGCCGGAGTCTTCGACCTTGAGCATCGGGTGCGGACGGTAGGGGCGAGGCTTGGCGGCTTCGAAGTCGAACACGGCGGTGCCTTGCTGTGCGTCTTTGGTGATGTCGACGAGGACGGGGCCGGGACGGCCGCTCTGCGCGATCTGGAATGCATAGCGGATGGCGTGAGCGATGTCCTCAGTTTTGCTGATGAGGAAGTTGTGCTTGGTGATCGGCAGGGTTATGCCGGTGATGTCGACTTCCTGGAAAGCATCGGTGCCGAGCAACTTGCTGGAGACGTTGCCCGTGATGCAGACCACGGGGATGGAATCGAGCATGGCGGTGGCGATGCCGGTAACGAGGTTAGTGGCGCCGGGGCCGCTGGTGGCCATGCAGACGCCCACCTTGCCGGATGCGCGCGCAAAGCCGTCGGCCATATGCGAGGCTCCCTGCTCATGGCGCACGAGGACGTGGTGAATGGGAAACTTGCGCAGCGCATCGTACACGGGCAGGATGGCTCCCCCCGGATAACCGAAGACGGTAGACACGCCCTCACCAACCAGCGTTGCCCAGACGATCTCCGCGCCAGTGAGGCGGGTGGGCGTTGAGAGGTTGCTCTCTGCGGAGAGGCTGCTCTCTGCGGAGAGGTTGCTCTCTGCGGATTGCGCGTTTTGCTTGGTTCCCATGTTTGTTCTCCTTGAGCTATTAGCCGTTAGGTTCTAGCTGCCAGCTCCTTCGAAATTCGTTCATCATCCAATACAGCGCTGATATCCGAAGTTCTTAACATTCATCAGGGGCTAAAGCCCCCGAATTATTCGGTCGCTGTCGGCACGACTAAAGTGGTGCCCTTTCACAAGGCCGTTCATGCAACCGATCGAGCTTTTGGCTGATGGTTAGTAGCTAGAAGCTCCTTCTACGTTGTTGCTCCGTGCGAGGCGCTGGTGACGCGGTCGACGTATTTTCGGAATACGCCTTGCGGCCAGCGGAGTGCGGGCGGTTGGAAGTTTTTGAGACGCGCGGCCATTTCTTCTGCGCTGATCTCGACGTTGAGGGTGCGGTTCTTGATGTCGAAGGAGATGATGTCGCCTTCGTGGACTGCAGCGATGGGGCCACCAACGAAGGCTTCAGGAGCGACGTGGCCGGCGGTGAATCCGCGCGTGGCGCCGCTGAATCGGCCGTCGGTGAGGAGCGCGACGGTGTGGCTGAGGTCCGGATGTCCGCTGACGGCTGCAGTGACCTGAAGCATTTCGCGCATGCCGGGTCCGCCCTTGGGGCCTTCATAGCGAATGACGAGGACGTCGCCGGGTTTGATTTTGTTGCCCTGTACGGCGGCGAAGCAATCTTCTTCGCAGTCGAAGACGCGGGCAGGACCGCGGTGTTCGTAGCGATCGGCGGCGGCGATCTTCATGACGCATCCTTCGGGGGCGAGATTGCCTTTCAGAATGACGAGGCCGCCCGTGGATTTGATTGGCTGTTCGAAGGTCTTGATGACGACCTGGCCCGGAGTTTCCTTTGCGAGTGCGGCTTCTTCGGCGAGGGTGCGACCGCTGATGGTGAGCGTGGAGCCGTCGGCGTGGCCTGCGTCGATGAGGCGCTTGGCGAGGAGGCGCGATCCGCCTGCGGCCTGGAAGTGGGAGGCCATGTATTTGCCTGCGGGAGTGAGATCGCAGATGAAAGGAGTCTTCTTTGAAATCGTGTCGAAGTCGTCGACGGAGAGGTCGATGCCGATTTCGCGGGCGATGGCGATGAGGTGAAGGACGGCGTTGGTGGATCCGCCGCTGGCCGCGACGCTGGCGATGGTGTTCTCGAGCGACTTACGGGTAATGATCTGAGAGGGGCGGCGATTGGCGCGAACTGCATCCATGATCATGCGTCCGGCCTCGCGAGATGCTGCGAACTTGTCTTTGTCGGTGGCGGGAACGCCGGAGAGTTGCATGGGCGAGATGCCGAGCATCTCGCCGCTCATGGCCATGGTGTTGGCGGTGAACTGGCCTCCGCAGGCGCCTGCGCCGGGGCAGGCATTGGCTTCAAGAGCTTCGAGCTGTGCATCATCGATTTTGCCGGCTGCGTGAGAACCTATGCCTTCGAAGACGTTCTGAATCGTTATGTCGATTCCGTTCACTTTGCCCGGGGCGATGGAGCCGCCGTAGAGCATCATGCCCGGGATATCGAGTCGGCAGAGCGCCATGATGATGCCGGGCATGTTTTTGTCGCAGCCGCCGATGCCAACAAGGCCGTCGAAGAGGTTGCCGCGGGCGACGAGCTCGATGGAGTCGGCGATGACTTCGCGCGAGACGAGCGAGGCTTTCATGCCCTGGGTGCCCATGGTGATGCCATCGGAGATGGTGACGGTGTTGAATTCCATGGGAGTGCCGCCGGCTTCCCGGATGCCTTGTTTTACGGCTTCGGCGATTTCGCGGAGGTGAACGTTGCATGTGCCAATTTCGGTCCAGGTGTTGGCGATGCCGATGATGGGCTTGTGAAGATCGTCTTTGGAAAATCCGGACCCGCGTAAGTAAGAGCGCGCAGCTGCGCGGCTCGGGCCCTCAGTCAACGGAATGCTTTGGCGTTTGCCTTCTGTCATGTGCTCGCTTTGCTCGCAGTTATCAGGTATCAGTTTGTTGTTCGATCCTTGTCGTTCCCACCCATTTCGCAAAAGCGCGAAATGGATGGGGCACCCGAGTTTCTCTATTTGGCTTTCAACCAGGTGGCGTGGTCGTGTTCGGTTTCGAAGTTGTCGAGTTCGGCGGTGTGGCGCAGAGTGAGGCCGATGTCGTCGAGGCCTTCGAGCAGGCAGTATTTGCGGAAGGGATCGACTTCGAAGGTCGCCTTGAATCCGCGGTCGTCGGTTACGGTCTGATCCTGTAGAGAGACGGTCAGCTTGTAACCGGGAATTGTTTCCGCATTGCGAAGGAGAGTATCGACGTCGTTCTCACTGAGGCGGACGAGAACGATGCCGTTCTTTCCGGCGTTGGAGAAGAAGATGTCGGCGAAGGTGGGCGCGATGACGACGCGAAAGCCAAAATCGTTGAGGGCCCAGGCGGCGTGCTCACGGCTGGAACCGCAGCCGAAATTTTTGCCGGCGACGAGAATCTTTGCGTCGCGATAGCGCGGGTCGTTGAGGACGAACTCGGGGACAGGCTTGCCCTCGGGCGTCTGTCGCCAGTCGAAGAAGAGGAAGCCGCCGTAGCCGGTGCGCTCAATGCGCTTGAGGAACTGCTTGGGGATGATCTGGTCGGTGTCGACGTTGGTGCGGTCGAGAGGAGCGACAGTGGATGTCAGAGTCTTGAAGGCTTCCATTAGGCTTTCACCTCTTCACGTACTTCCCAGTTCCTGATGTCGACGAAGTGGCCGGCGATGGCTGCGGCTGCGGCCATTTCAGGCGAGACAAGATGGGTGCGACCACCGCGTCCCTGGCGGCCTTCGAAGTTGCGGTTGCTGGTGGAGGCGCAGCGCTCGCCAGGCGAGAGGATGTCGGGGTTCATGCCAAGACACATCGAACAGCCGGGTTCGCGCCAGTCAAAGCCTGCTTCTTTGAAGATCTGGTCGAGGCCCTCTTTTTCGGCTTGCGCTTTCACAAGTTGGGAGCCAGGTACGACCATGGCATGAACGTGAGTCGAGACTTTGTGGCCAGCGGCGATCTTCGCTGCAGCGCGAAGGTCTTCGATGCGGCCGTTGGTGCAGGAGCCGATGAAGACGCGATCGACGGCGATCTTGTCGAGAGGCGTGCCGGGCTTGAGGGCCATATATTCGAGGGCGCGCTCGAAGGATTTTCGATCGAGATCGTTGCTAGCGGCCGCGGGATCGGGAACAGAGGAGGTGACGGGAGCGACCATTCCCGGGCTTGTTCCCCAGCTGACGTAGGGGACTAGAGTGGCGGCGTCGATGACGAGTTCGCGATCAAACTTCGCGCCGGGATCGGTGGGGAGTTTGGACCATTCTTCGACGGCCTTGTCCCATGCTGCACCTTGGGGGCTGAAGCGGCGACCCTTCAGGTAAGCGAAGGTAGTCTCGTCGGGAGCAATCATGCCGGCGCGGGCTCCGGCTTCGATGCTCATGTTGCAGATGGTCATGCGGCCTTCCATCGAAAGGGAGCGGATGGCTGAGCCAGCGTATTCGATCACGCAACCGGTCGCGCCGTCGGTGCCAATTTTGCCGATGATGGCGAGGATGATGTCCTTGGCGGTGACGCCCTGCGGCAGTTTGCCTTCGACAGAGATGCGGAAGGTTTGCGGGTTCGACTGTGGCAGGGTCTGCGTGGCGAGGACGTGCTCCACTTCACTAGTGCCGATGCCGAAGGCGAGAGCGCCAAATGCGCCGTGTGTGGAGGTGTGCGAGTCACCGCAGACGATGGTCATGCCGGGCTTGGTGATTCCGAGCTCAGGGCCGATGACATGAACGATGCCTTGCTCACGCGAATTGACGTCGTAGAGTTCTACGCCAAAGTCGGCGCAGTTCTGGCGCAGCGTCGAGATCTGCTTTGCGGCGATCTGGTCGACGATGTTGAGTCGGCCTTCGATCGTCGTGGGGACGTTGTGGTCGACGGTGGCGATGGTGCGATCGGGGCGGCGCACTTTGCGGCCGGCGAGACGAAGGCCTTCAAACGCCTGCGGGGAAGTGACCTCATGGACGAGTTGGAGGTCGATGTAGAGCAGAGTCGGTTCGCCTTTTGGTTCGACGACAACGTGCTGCTGCCAAACCTTTTCGAAGAGTGTTCTTTGTGTGCTCATAGTTCTGTTCTCAGATTTCAGTTGTCAATCTTCAGTTCGGTTCTTCTCACGAGTGCATCCCAGTTCTGGAAAACACCAAGACTACGCACTAACCAAAAGCGTCTTTACGGTTTCGCGGACCTTTGCGCCCATGTCTTTGGTCGAGAGGACTGTGAAGCCCTGCGGGTTCGAACGGGCCAGGTCAGGTGTGCGGAAGCCTTGTTCAAGGACTTTGCGCACCGACGATTCGATTGCAGCGGCTTCGGCTTCGAGACCGGCGGAGTGACGCAGGATCAATGCGCCGGTCAGAATTGCACCGAGCGGATTGGCAAGACCTTTGCCCGCGATGTCGGGCGCGGAGCCGTGGACGGGCTCGTACAAGTTGACTTTGCCGCCGATGGTTGCCGATGGAAGCATACCGAGGGAGCCGGTGATGACTGCCGATTCGTCGCTGAGGATATCGCCGAAGAGGTTCTCTGTGAGGACCACGTCGTAGTTCCGCGGTTGGTTCATCAGGTGCATGGCCATCGCGTCGACATATTGGTGCTCGACTGTAACGTCGGGGAACTCGGCGGCAACTTCGTTCACGGTGGCGCGCCAGAGTTGCGACACCTCAAGAACGTTGGCCTTGTCGACACTGGTGAGTTTCTTGCGGCGTTTTTGCGCGAGTTGGAAGGCGATGCGGGCGACGCGGGCGACTTCGTCGCGCGTGTAGCGCATGGTGTTGAAGGCTTCGCCCTGCTCCTTGTTCCATGCGCGGGGAGCACCGAAGTAGAGGCCGCCGAGGAGTTCGCGGACGAAGAGAATGTCGGCGCCGTCGATGATCTCGGGCTTCAGCGGGCTATTAGCGGTCAATTCTTTGAAGGAGAAGCAGGGGCGGAGATTCGCGAAGCCGCCGAGGGCGGCGCGAATCTGAAGGAGTCCGGCTTCGGGGCGCTTATCGGGCGGCAGGGAATTGAATTCGTTCCCGCCCACCGCGCCGAGGAGGACTGCGTCGCTGGCAAGGGCGGCGTCGAGAGTTTCCTTGGGAAGCGGGGTGCAGTGGCGGTTTATAGCAACACCGCCGATATCACGCTGGTCGATGCTGAACGTATTTCCGCTCTGCCTCAATACATCTTCGAGAACAGCAACTGCCTCATTGGTAACTTCCGGTCCAATTCCATCGCCCGGTGTGACTAGGATCTTCAGATGCATTCGCCCGTTTCCTGTTTTTCCCTCAGGGGCTGAAGCCCCGTCGTATCTAGTCAGATTTTCGGCGCGACTGAAGTCGTGCCCTGATTACAAGACTGCCGAATAACTCCGGCTCGTCGTGCGTGGCTCAATCCAGTTCGGCAACAGCGGGTTCGCTGCGGCGATCGCGGATGGGATCGGGCAGGATTCCGATGAGGTCCTGGTCGTAGATGTTCTTTTTGCGATCGGCCAATGCGGCGAAGCGATAGTAGGTCTGTTGCAATTCTTCGCGAGAGAGCGTGTATCCAAGCTGCTCGAGGCGGTGGCGCAACGCGGCGCGGCCGGAGTGCTTGCCGAGAACGAGATTGGTGCGCGAGACACCGACGAGCGAGGGCGTCATGATCTCGTAACAGAGTGGGTTGGCCAGCATGCCATGCTGGTGAATGCCTGACTCGTGCGCGAAAGCGTTGGCTCCAACGATTGCCTTGTTGGGGGAGGGCCGGAAGGTGATGATCTGGCCGAGCACCTGGCTGGCTGGATAAAGCTGGTCGAGCTTGAGGTTGGTGGTGACGCCGAAGCGCTCAGAGCGGACGTGAAGGGCCGCGGCTACTTCTTCGAGGGCGGCATTGCCGGCACGCTCGCCGATGCCGTTGATGGTGCACTCAACCTGGCGGGCGCCGGCCTGGATGGCTGCCAGCGAGTTTGCGGCAGCGAGGCCGAGATCGTCGTGGCAATGCGAGGAGAGGATGATTCCTTCGGCATCGACCGCAGGGATACGCTCGCGAACTTCGCGGAACATCTGACCGTACTCTTCTGGCGTGGTGTAGCCAACGGTGTCGGGCATGTTGATCGTCGTGGCACCTGCTTCGATGGCAGTACGGACGATGTCGATGAGGAAGTCGCGATCGGAACGGGTTGCGTCTTCGGGCGAGAACTCGACGTCGTCGACGAAGGTGCGAGCGAGCCGGACCGATTCGGCCGCCTGATCGATAGCCTGCTGGCGGCTCATTTTGAGTTTGTACTCGAGGTGGAGGTCGCTGGAGGCGAGGAAGACGTGGATGCGCGGACGCTGAGCGAACTGGAGAGCCCGGGCTGCGATTTCGATGTCTTCTGTCTTGGCCCGGGCCAAGGAGGCGATCTTCGGCTTGCGTACAGCCTGGGTGATGGTCGCGATGGCAGCGAAGTCGCCTTCGGAAGCCATGGCGAATCCGGCCTCAATGATGTCGACGCCCAAGTCTTCGAGGGCGTGTGCCATGGTGAGTTTTTCCTGGGTTGTCATGCTACAGCCCGGGGACTGTTCGCCGTCGCGCAGAGTGGTATCGAAGAATGAAACGTGATTGGGGCTATTTGTCATAGGTTCACGCCTGCCAGGGGAAGACGTTGCCAGCCTCTTTAGTTTCGCCGACGGAGCTGGTATAAGGCAAAGTTATTCTTTTTGGGTAAGCGATTACAATTGCTTATGACCTCGGCGGTCAGCGGTCAGGGGTCCGGGTCGGGAGCAGAGATCAGAGATCACTGACCTCTTGAGCGTCGGAGGGGCGATGGAGCTTTCACAACTGGAAACGTTTCTCGCGGTGGCAGAGGAGAGAAGTTTCTCAAAGGCGGCGGTGCGGCTGCATCGCACGCAGCCGGCAATCAGCCAGGTGATTCGGAAGCTTGAGGCGTCAATTGGGGAGCCGCTGTTCGATCGGGCAGCGAGGGACGGATCGCTGACTGCTTCGGGTGAGTTGCTACGAGATTACGCGCAGAGGCTGCTGGCACTGCGACGGGAAGCCTCGAGCGCGCTGGACGAGCTGAAGAGTCTTGAACGAGGCCGCTTGCAACTGGCGGCGAACGAGTACACCTGCATGTATCTGCTTGAGGCGGTGGATGAGTTTCGGCGCGAGTACCCGGAGATTGGGGTGTCAGTGCACCGTATGCTCGCCAGCCAAATTGCGGAGGAACTCAGTCTGAGGACGTTTGAGATTGGTGTGACTTCGTTTCGACTGGATCCGGAGCGGTTCAGGACCATTGCCGTTTATAACGACAGCCTTGCATTCATCGTGAGCCCAAGGCATCGGTTGGCTCGTGTGTCGCGGGTGTCCATCACGGACTTGGGTAAGGAGAACTTTATCGCGCACAACGTGGCTTCGCCGCTGCGCAGGAAGGTGATTGAGGCCTTTCAGCGGCATCGGACGCAGTTGAATATGGGAATCGATTTGCCGACGATCGAAGCCATCAAGAGGTTCGTGGCCATGGGGAACGGGGTGGCGCTGGTTCCACACCTTACGATTGCTCATGAGCTGGCGGCGAGAGAGTTGGTACGTGTGACCGTAGATGAACTGGAGTTCAAGCGGGTGTTGCGGCTGGTTCACCGGAGGCAATCGACGATGTCGTATGCGGCGCGTGCGTTCCTGCGGACGGTTCGGACGATGGCGGAGAAGCACGGGCCGCCGTACTACTATCATGTGGAGCGGGCAGGCTGAGAGTCTTTCGGACTGTTGGGAAGATGGAGCAAATGAAGAGATCGGCGGATGCCGATTTGGGTGGTACTGCGTCTATTGACTCAGATCATTCAGAGACACCCGGGATCGCCGTTAAACCGTTCTGGCCATTTACAATGCAAAGAGCGGTGTCTGGGGGAGACCGGAGCACCGGAATCAACAACCTGGTTGCCAGCCGGACGGTTGAGCAGTCAAGAGGTTCATAGACCGAATGAAGAAGATCGCCCTTATTGCCTTTCTGCTGGTCGTGTGTGCAGCAGCGGGCCGCGCTCAGGAGAGCCGGCAGGATATCAGCCTGAGTGGGACAGCCATTGTTGAGCCCTTTGTTGCTTCCTCGACAGACGTGCAGGTGCATTCAAACACGGCATTTGGCGGGTTATTGAGCTATCGTTTCATGCTCACGCCGAACAGTGCTCTTGAAGCCAACTACGGAATTACTTATCAGAACTCAATGCGGTTCATCTCAGGGAACACAAACACGGTGAAGGTGCTGGTCCGGACGCAAGAGATCTCCGGAGCGTATGTTCGCAGCTTCACTTTCAAGAGATTCAACCCGTTCGTGGAAGCAGGACCGGGTGCCCTGATTTTTCTTCCAATCCGCAACTCGGGAACGACATCTCTGGATGTGAAGCAGCAGACTTCGGTTGGGGGACTGTACGGGGCCGGGATCGCTTACGAGATCAGCCCAAGTTTCGATATTCGTGCGGAGTTTCGCGGATTTGTGACGAAGGTTCCGAATTTCGGCCAGGGATCAAGCTCGAACCAGATCAACCTGTCGACGAACAAGTGGTACAACATTTACTATCCGGCGGTTGGAGTGGCGTACCACTTCTAAAAAGCAGGGAACTTTAAAAAGCAAGGAACAAGGGACTGCGGGAACAAGGAATCAAACGGCGGGGATGGCTGGTGCCATCCCCGTGTTGTTTTAGACGCTGGTCTCAGGCTTGATCGCTTCGCGGTAGGTGCCTAGTTCCTTGACCATGGCGCAATGGCGCGCAAGCGCTTTGAGCGCTTGCGCGCCTTCCTCGATCGAGTGGAGCTGACAGTCGACGTAAAAGACGTACTCCCATGGCTTGCCATGGACGGGGCGCGATTCGATCTTCGTAAGGTTGGTGCCGATTGCGGAGAGTTCATTCAACGCCGCGACGAGGGAGCCGGGGCGGTTCTCGACAGAGAAGGCGATGCTGATCTTGTTGGAATTGGGCACAGTAGCGGCTTCTGGAGTGCGGCGGACGAGGAAGAACCTAGTGTAGTTCTCAGGATTGTCTTCGATGCCGGAGCGGAGGATCTCTGCGCCGTAGTAGTGAGCGGCGGCTTCGCTGGCAATCGCCCCGGCGTGTTTGTCGCGGAGCTCAACGAGTTGTTTGACGCTTCCGGCCGTGTCGTAGAAGGCGTATGACTCCATTTTGGGGTGTTCCGCGAGAAATCGGCGGCACTGCGCGAGAGCAACGGGGTGCGAGAATACGCGATCGATGTCAGCGATTGTGGTTCCGGAGATGGCGATGAGGTTGTGTCGAATACGGAGAAGGGATTCGCTGACGACTTTGACGTCGTGCTGTAGCAGGAGGTCGAAGTGCTCGAGCACTGAACCGGCGAGGCTGTTTTCGATAGGGATGACGGCGGCATCGACGGATTCTTCGACCAGCTCCTTGAACACCTCGGCGGAGAGTGCGCAAGGGACAATTACCGCGTCAGCAACGAGGCCCAGAGCGGCTTCGTGACTGAAGGATCCAGGCTCTCCCTGAATTGCAATTCTCATTGCTTGAGTGGCTTTCTCCGCGGGGTGCGCGGGATGGGGATTATTTTCGCAGCCAGACGTCTGCGGCTACGAAGATGAGGAAGACAGTCGCGATGACGCCGTTCATGGTGAAGAAAGCGGCATTGAGACGACGTAGATCTTTCGGTGAGACGATCGCGTGTTCATAAGCGAGCAGCAGTCCCGCCGCAGCGATGCCCAGCCAACCGGCGATTCCGAAATGGAAGAGGTATCCGAATTCGATTAGGAGAGCGAGCATAGCGAGGTGCATACCGCGGGCAACGAGGAAGGCAGCTGGGATGCCGAGAGATTGCGGGATGCTATGCAGGCCGACCTTACGATCATGTTGGAAGTCCTGGCAGGCATAGAGGACGTCGAAGCCTCCCACCCAGAGGATCACGGCGAAGGTGAGAACAAGGATGCGGGGATCGAGGCTGCCGCGGACGGCAATCCATGCGGCGGATGGAGCGATGCCAAGTGCCAGACCCAGGACGAGGTGGGACCATCGGGTGAGGCGCTTCATGTAGCTGTATCCAAGCAGCACGATCAGGACGAACGGGGAGAGATACAGGGTCAGTCGGTTGAGTTCGAAGGCAGCAATGACGAATCCGAGGCCCATCAGGATAGTGAAGCCGAGGACGAATTCACGCGAGAGCAGGCCGGCCGGGATGGCGCGGCTGCTGGTTCTCGGGTTGGCGGCATCGAGGTCAGCGTCGGCCCAGCGATTGAAGGCCATTGCACAGGAACGCGCCGTCACCATCGCAACGATGATCCAGCCGAGAGTGCGCCAACCTGGGGCGCCGTGGCTTGCGAGAAGGACCGCCGTCAGGGCAAAGGGAAGGGCGAAGATCGAGTGCTCCCACTTGATCATCTCGAGGGTCGTGCGAGTTTTAGCGAAGAGGCCCATCGCGGAGGTTCCAGAACCAGTGTAAAGGAGCACTGGCTGAGGACTTGCGAAGGGAGCGTCGGGGGCGCCGGAGATTGCCAGCGTTAAGCTTCGGCGGCTTCGGCGGTTGGGGCGAGGGGAAGGACGGTGTTGACCTTGGTCACTTTGAACAAGTCCATCACGCGGCTGTTTGCGCCTGCTACAACGAGCTTTGTGCCATTGGTTGAGCAGCGTACGTAGTGGTTCATAACCAAGCCCATACCTGCGGAGTCCATGTAGGGGACTTCGCTGAGGTCGATCACGGTAAGAGGCGGCAATGGGGAGCCGCGGAGTTCGCTTTGCAATTCGAAGAGATTGCGCAGAGTGAGCGGACCACTCAGGCGGAAGACGCGAGTACCCGGGTCCTTGCCTTCAGCACGTTCGATTGTCAGGGGTGCATCGTTCAACATAGCGAGTCAAGTGTATGGAATGACGGTCTTTGAGACGACTACAGTTCTGTGAATGTAGCATACCGCAGCAAGGGGGGACGCACGAGAAAGAAAGCAGGACTACGGTTTTGCTGAGAATGGCACGGGATAGAGCGGCCGCCTTCCCGGGCAGGAGCGCCCTGGGTTGTCGCCGTGGATGGGAGATGGTGTTCATCCACGGCGGTGGAGTTACTGGTTCTTTTCACTTTCGCTGGATTGACCGGCTACCTGAAGGTAATTCTTCACGCTGAAAATCCCAGGAACACTGTTTGCGCGGAGGTAAGCCGCGTCTCTATCCGCCCGGGAATCCACGACACCGAAGAGCTCGACCTTTCCGTTCTGGACCGAGATGCGGATTGGTTTTGCGGGATCAGTAGCGTATTTGTTCAATGAGGGGTAGCTGTATACGGCGCGCGCAACAGCGAGGCGGGTCTGGTCGTCCATAATGGACGTCGGATCGACCTCAATGTTGTCGACCACATCCTTGACTCCCGGGTAAGTGGAGACAAGAGCAACGGCGGAATCCTTGTCCACATCGGTTCGGGCGTGGCCGCCGAGCGTGACTACACCGTTTTCAACATTGAGAGTGATCGCGTTGAAGGTGTTACCGTATCCCACCCGGTCATACGTGAGTTTCTCGCCGAGCTTCTTCTTCAGATCTTCATCGGAAGTAGAAGGGCCAGCCACCTGGATCTCATTGCGGACGGCATTGACGCCCTTAGCCTTGCGTACACGGTTCGCTGCATCACTCTTGTATTCGTAAAGGCTAACGGTTCCGGTTAGAGTTGCAATGCCGCTGTTGTCCACGGAGACCTTTACGTCCTTGAATCGGGACTTGTTCAGTTTGCCCTGCGCGTCGCTGCCGCCATCGTGTTGCTGCCCGATCGCAGCAGGGGCTGATGCAGCTACGGCTGAAGCGGCTGCGATCGATGGGGAACTTACGATGCCGGCGGCAAGCGTGAGAGCTAAGATCGCGGGCAGGGAAATGCATTTTGTGGTTTTCATCTTAGTATCCTTCCTAACGTCCTCACTTTAGATCTGATATATAGGTCGACTTAGCTGGCAGCCGGGGACTTTCGATTCCGAGATTGAGATCCTGGCTCACTCAACCTGCCAGCTACTTAGACACAGATTCGCAGAGAAGGTTCCGGGGTTGTCAGAGTGATCCAGATGGTTTAGGGAGGGACGCGCTCTGCTCTGCAGTGCCTTGGAAATTATAGAGATAAGGTAAGCAGTCGTTAACGATTACGACGATGTAAACGTACAACTGTCATTTCTTCGACGGCATCACAACTAAGAGGTTAGGTGCGGAAAAGGACAATGGTGCCACTTGAGCCAACGTGAGGGCATCGTGTCTTCCTATCGTCATGTCCTCCTATCGTCATATTGCCGAGCACGAGATAGGGCGACCCAGCCAATTTGATATTTCGGGATCCGCCGTGTCGGCGCACGCAGTTGAGTTTTACGAGAATGACACAGTCTTCATTGAGAGCCTGAGTGAGTTCGTTGGTGCGTCCCTTGGGGCGGGCGGCGCGTGCGTGGTGATTGCCACGCCGGAGCATCACCGGGATTTGCTCGATCGCCTGACCAGCAATGGCATTGATATGACCCGCACATCAGGCGAAGGCAGGTACATTTTTCTTGATGCGCAGACCACACTCGATCGGTTGATGCAGCAGGACCGTCCGGATCGGCAGAGGTTCCGGGCAGAGATTGAACCTGCCATTGAGAGAGCTAAAGATACACTGCACCGGCGACGGGGGACGGTTTCGGCATTTGGCGAAATGGTCGCACTGCTCTGGGCGAAGGGGAATCGGCAGGGGGCGATTGAACTGGAGCAGCTCTGGAACGAAGTGATCGAACGACACCCACTCAAACTGCGTTGCGCATACCCCATTGGAGGTTTTGCGCATGATTCCGATTCAAAGGCATTAGGGAGTGTTTGCTCGCAGCATTCTTCAGTGACTCTGTCGGAGAGCTACACGTTTCCTGAGAGTCTCGCGGACAAAAGGCGATTGGTCACCACGCTGCAGCAGAAGGCATCCAGGGTTGATGCGGCGGTAGAAGAACGCGAGAAGGAAATTGCTCATCGCAAAGTGGTGGAGGAGAAGCTGCGGCGAACTGAGGAGTTTACCCGGAACATCATCGAGAGTAGCGCGGATTGCGTGAAGGTCCTGGATATGGAGGGCCGCATCCAGTACATGAGCCCTTCGGGACAGCGTGCGCTCGAGATGACAGATCCAAGCCAATTCTTAAACAAGCGTTGGGTGGAACTGTGGGAAGAAGGAGATCGAGGCCGTGCCGAACAAGCGCTTTCAGCGGCACGCAATGGCGGCGAGGGGTGTTTTCAAGGCGACGGTTTCACTGTCGGCGGGTTGAAGAAGAGTTGGGATGTCCGCCTTACTCCAGCTTTGGACCGGGCCGGGCGGATCGAGCGTCTGGTAGCAGTTTCGCGGGATATGACGGAGTTGAAGAGCGCGCAGCAGCTGGCGATTCAGTCAGAAAAACTGGCAGCGACGGGCCGGCTTGCGGCCACGATTGCTCACGAGATCAACAATCCATTAGAGGCCGTGACCAACTTTATCTATCTTGCAATGACGGCCAAGGGATTACCGGAGGAGGTCTGCCGTCATCTGGAGATTGCGGATCGCGAACTTGCTCGCGTGTCTCAGATTGCGCAGCAGACGCTTGGATTCTACCGGGGGGCGTCGAACGACCGCTGGATTGTAGTTGCCGACCTCATTCGGGACATCCTGATGGTGTACGAACGTAAGCTGGCTTACAAACACATTGAGACAGTAGTTTCAGTCACGCCGGAGTTGAAGCTCTACGGCCGCCAAGGTGAGCTCAGGCAGGCCGTTTCGAATCTACTTACCAATGCGATCGATGCGTCGCGCAATGGAGGGAAGATCTGGCTCCGTGCACGCCCAGCAAAGCGCTGGAGTAACGGCAACGAGCAGGGCGTTCGGATTTCGATTGCTGACAACGGGAGCGGCATGTCTCATGAGGTTCAACATAAGATCTTCGTTCCTTTCTTTACGACCAAAGCTGAGATCGGGACGGGAATCGGATTGTGGGCCACGAAGGCGCTGATCGACCAGCAGGGAGGATCTCTGCGATTTCGCAGTCGACAAGATGAAAAGTCCGGAACTGCGATGTGCATCTTTCTGCCGAACGGGCATGTGGACCGGGGATCGGAAGAGGGACGCAATTAGCGGAAGCGGCGGGTAGCCTTTATTACCATCGAGAACACACCCGATTCATCCCGGGCAATCTGCAGCGAGACATGGCGATTGATTGCGATTTCAGCTTGAAGCAGCTGCTGCGCTGTTGTATCTACGTCCGTCGCGTATGTGAGGGTGAGATTCTTGCCGAGCTGCTCTTCTACAGTGATGCGAGTCGTTGAGTTTCCGAGCACTCCAAGGTAGTTGGGGTCGACCTTTACAGAACCAGCACCGAATAGCTTCTGAACACGGCTGCTGACAGTTGCGTTCAAGGCTCCGCCAAGCAACGCATCTGTCGCCGGATTGGTCGCGAGTTGTTCCTGTTGGCGGGTGTAGAGGCGTTGCTGATCCTGAGTGCGACCGAGCGCCAGCAATGCGACCACATCCGCTTCGGGGAGTGGTGGGTCGCTGCGGTAGGTAACGGACGGCTGGTCTACTGATCCATGCAAGCCGAGGGTGATGTCGTAATCCTCGACGTGGGCGGTTGCGTTGAGATCGATGGTCGGCTGGATGCGAACTGGATTTGTGAATGTGATCTCGCCGCGCTGGAGTTCGTAGCGGGTTCCAGCAATGGTAGCGCTGCCTTCGGTGATGGAGATGCGGCCGAGCAGGGAGGGAGAGGCGAGGGTTCCGCGAAGGCGGAGGTCGACATCCCCGGCAAGCTTCGCGTAGGCATTCTGGAAATTCAACTGGGGCGAGGATTGGATGCGCACATCGAGGCGGATGTGGTTGGATGGTGCATTCGCAGGAGGAATTGCCTGCGACTTTGCGCTCTGGGTTGCCAGGGAGACGATGTCCAGCTCTGGGCTGATGGTGAACCGCGTGATCAACACGTTTCCGCTGAGAAGCAGGTTGTTTTGAGGGCCCTGCAACTGGATGTTGATGTCGGCAGCAGAGCTGACGCCCTGGGGATAGCGAATGCGAATCGACTTTCCCTTGAGCGCGAGATCGGCATAGAGGCCGTGCTGATAAGAGAGGTATCCCGAGACGCTGAGCAGGCCGCCGCCGCTCATGGCGGTGAGAGACTTCACTTCGAGACGGTTCTGGTTGAATTCAAGCGTGCCGTGAAGTTGACTGAGACTGTTGGGAAGGTCTTCGAGCGCGAGGGATGCGTTCTCAAAATCGATACGGCCGGTGAGGTTAGGATCGGTGAGCGGACCGTGGGCTTCGACCCGGAAGGTTGTTGTACCGCTGGCAGTCAGGTCGGGGTCGATGGTTTCGGCCAGCTTGAGATTGATGGATCCGTTGGCTGCGAGGTCGAGTTGGCGCTTGCCGGCAAGATTGAGCGACGCCTTTACGTGGACATCGGTCTGCTCTCCGGTGACGTGGAGCGGTTCGAGGCTGACGAGCGAGTTGCCCATGGTGGCGTGCAGACCGCCATCGCTGTGGAGGTGCACACCTGAAACGGTAAGGGCGAGGTCCTTGATGTGGGCTTCTCCGCGCATCTTGTCCGGGTGGGAAAGGGGGCCGGCTAGGCTGACGGAGCCTTCCAGATTTGACTCACCATTCAGGCCGCTGACATGTGCCGCGACAAGCAAATGGCCGATATTGAAGTGGGAGAAGCTGAGATCCGCTTTAGTCTCGTATTCGCCGTGTAACGAGGTTTGACCGTGTGCAGAAAGCTCCGCACCTTCGAGACGGGAAGTGAGATCGTAGGTGGCAATCTGGTCGGCCGTGCGGGCAGCAATTTCGATGGCGCCGAACCGCTCGCCTCCCACTGTGAGGTTTGAAAGCGACGCGTGAGCTTCAACGCGCGGATCCTCTTTTGTGCCGGAGCCGGTGAGAGTAAATCCGAGGCTGCCTTCGATATTCGTGGTGCGTTGCCGGACGTGATCGATTTTTGCAAGGTCGAGATTGGCGGCATGGGCATTCACGGTGAAACGCAGGGTGTTCAGGTCATAGGTGCCGGATGCGTTGACGGTTCCCGCGGAATTGGTCAGGGTTGCGGACGAAAGCTGAATGACCTTTCCGGCGATGTTGCCGTCAAGGCGGGCACGGGTAAGGGGCTCGTCGTAGAAAGACCCGTTTTCGAGTTGAACCCAGCCGTTTCCATTGAGGGACGAGTAGGGGCCATCGAGGAAGAGCCTCGCAGTCAAAGTTCCGGTAGCGGGAAAGGTTTTACCGATCAAAGAGGCGATCTCGTCGGCTTTAACGTTGTCGGCGCGCAGGTTGGCGTGGACGAGCGCGTTGGAATCAAATCGAGGCAGACCGGCTTTCTTACTTGCGACGGAAGCTGCCGTGAGCGTGCCATCGAGCGTGATGGATGCATCGCCGTGGTGAAGCTGGCCATGTTCAATGGCAATCTTTTCGGCGGAATAGCTCCCGGTCAGATCAACCGAATCGAGATGTACAGATCGAGCCTGGGCGTCACTAGAGCCGGCAGGGATTTCTAGAGCGAAGTTCGTGGCCCGGAAGTTTCCGGTCAGGTGAGGATCGATCAGCGAGCCAGCCCAGGTGCCGTGGAAGTTCGCCTCGCCGGTGAGCGAGAGGGGCAGGGCAGCGGTGCCGGTGTTGCCGTTCCGGGTGAGGCCCAGATCGCGGAAGAGAGTGTCGAATTCACCGAGATCATGCGATTGGAAGTCGACTGCGACTCCGGTCGGGCTGGTCATGGGGTACGCACCGAGTCGGCCGTGGGCGGTGAGGTGGCTGGAGGGAAGAATTACGTCAAGAGTTCGCAGATCGACTGCGCCGGTTCTTTGCAGGTAAGTTCCTTCGACTGCGCCGCTGGCGGGCGCTTCTCCCGGCGCGGGCTTCGATGAGGGGACCAGCTTGAAGTTTGTGGAGATGGCGAGTGTATTTACATCGCCATTGTTCCACTCGGCCGTCGAGGGACCATTCAGCAGAGCGTTGAGGCCGAGTCGCTGGAAGGGCGGCGAACTAACGAGGTCCAACACCGTGTCGAGCGAGACGTTTCGAAAGTATGCATGAACCTTGCCGTTGGTGTGCAGGAGGTTATCCGCGTTTGAGCTTACAACGGGCGCAACAATCGGTTGATGAGTGCGGCCCTTCTTTTCACGTTTGAGCGGGACTGCGGCCTGCAAAACGGGAGCGTTCGATAACGGGGGGATCCAATGCTCCAGCAAGACGTCGCCCTCAAGCTGGCCGCCGGCCCTCAGGCGTGCAGTGACATTGGTGATCTGAAGGTGGAGAGGGTCGGCGTGGACCAGGGCATCGAGAGTTACTCCGCGCGCGACCACGCCGGTTCCGATATAGGAGGCGTTGTCGGCGTGAACGGTACCGTCAATTCGGAATTCGCCGTTCTGGCCCTGTGCTGTCAGATTCAGTCGGGTGATGCCTTCGGGAGTGTTGGGATAGCCGGTCGCAGGCTCCATGAGCTTGAGATCGAGGTCGCCCTGTGCTGTTGCTTTCCAGTGCGGGTGAGCGAAGTTGAGCAACTCGCCGGAGATGTTCAACCGGCGGTCCTTGGAACCTTTGCTGTGGGCTGTGAGCTGGAGCGAGCGGAGATAGACAGCATCACGAGTCAGATCGACTGAGGCCTGAATCTGACCCTCAACGGGAGCTGCCTCAGGGTGGCGCGCCGGGCCTCGGGCGAGGTGAAGATCGCGCAGGCGTGCGTCAAGGTGGTAGCTCTCCGATTGAGTCGGTGAGCCGGAGAGGTATCTCATGACGAGCGAGACATCGTTCGCGCCGAAATCCAGCGGGATATGTCGATTTTGAAAGTCGTCCGCCTCGTCGGATCGGTCGTCGAAGTCAACAACACCGTTTTGAACCGCGACGCGACCAACTTTCAGATCGAACAGGGTGACGATGGGGTGGGAAGAGGTTGCTACTCTTGGCTGCGGCTGGTTTGTAGTGCCGTCCTTGTAAAGAATGATGTGGATCTGCGGTCTTTCGATCGCCAGATCACGAAGGAGAACGCGGGGACTCCAGAAGTTGAGGATATTTAACGCGATGTGGAGAGAAGCGACTTGCGCGTAGGGTGTTTCGTTTCGAGATTCGCGACCATGGAGGACGACTCCGTCGAGATCGGCGGTGAGATTGTAAAGACTCCAGTGGAAGGAGCGGATCTCTGCGCGTCCGCCGGTTGCGGCGTCGATTCGAGCAATGAGTCGATTGCGGATGATGTTTTCAAAACTTGAAGAGCTGGCCCAGTAGTAGAGACCGATGAGGCCGAAGATCAAGAGGAGCAGGAGGCCTGATCCGCCCCAAAGGACGTGACGAAGGTATCGCCGATGCCATGCAGGTGAGGGCGGCTCACTCATTTCAGGGGGCTGGTGGGCGGGCGGAATCTGGCCTGTCTGGCTCATTCCCTGGTCGCTCCTTCCTCGGTTGACGCGGAAGGTTTCTCAAGGGCGGGATCCAGCACCTGGATCTGACCCTGGCTGCGAAGGTTCGAAAGCCAAGTGTCAAACAGAGCGTTCACGCGCTGCTGGAGGAGGATCTCTTCGATCCGAGAGGAGACCTGTTGTAAAGGCGGCGCGGTTTGGCCAGATGGATACTGCGGGAGCAAAGTTTCGCGGTAGTATGTCTCGATTTCTTCCGGCGTGATGCGGATACCCTGACGGAATCGTAACTCGATGAAGCTAAGGATTTCGAGGCGGTTGCGAAGATACTTTTCGACACGTGCTGGAGAAAGCTCGTGATGAGCGAGGAAGGCATTCCAGCCCGCATCCGAGGCGCAATCCGCGCGGACACATGCCGGGAGATCGGTGCGAATCTCCTTGAGGCGGGCAGCGATTTCGGCCGGTGTGGGCTCGGCGGCGGGAATGCTTTCGAGTTGTATCTGCTGCTGGATGAGAGTGCGGCTGATAAGGCGGTCCAGTGCCTGTTGCTCCGTGTCCTGAGTATTGGCAGCGTTTGTTGGATCGAGGACGGAGAGCTGCTTTTCATCTTCGAGATCGCTTTGCAGAATTACCTGCCGGTTTACGAGGGCGATTACACGATCGATGACGATGGTATTGGAATTAACATCACGTTCGCTGGTTTTGGCAGTGGGCGACGGAATCTGGGCATGGGCGCACAAGAGGCAAGAAAGCAACGCGGCTGCGCCCGCCCAATGGCGAACACTCGCGGCCCTGCTGATTTCAAATGTGCATGACATTAGAAAGTCTGACCCAGGCTGAAGAAGAAGTTGAAATGCTGTGCCTCCCCGACATGCGGCGAGGAATAGGGACCTAGCGGGTTTGTGGTTGAGTAGCCAATTGCGTAATCGACGTTGACCGGGTAGATGGGCGGATTCAGGTTATAGCTGAAGTCGAGGCGGATGGGACCGACGGGAGTGTGATAGCGCATGCCCAGCCCGGCGGCATGGGAAAAGTAATTGAAACTGCACTGGCCTTGAGGGCCGGTCGAGGTTGACGGACCACTTGGCACGGGCGGGTTTTGGGGAGTCCCGGGAGTCAGTTCTCTGCACAGATCGCGATCTGGCTGGCGGACACGCAGGATACTCTCCCAGGCGTCTCCGGCGTTGGTAAAGACATTGCCCATGTCGTGGAAGAGAACGAAGCTGAGTGCGTCGCCGAAGAAGGGAAGAATCGGTGGCGGAAGTCTGAGTTCAGTACTGTTGACGAGCGCTCCGGCACCGCCGATAGGGAAGCCGGTCTCGGGATCGCGTGGACCCGCACCGTTGATACCAAATCCGCGGTGTGAGGTGGGACCTCCGGCATACAGGCGCTCGGGAAGCGGCAGGAGCAGAGCAGAAGGCGGTCCGTAGGCTCGTTCCTGGCCATAACGAGTGTTGCGCGCGAGGACGAAACGATTCTTGTCGAATCCGTAGTAGCTGGAATTGGAAAGATCGAGACGGTTGAATTGGGCCTCTGATCCGAGTTTGCTGTTGGAGAGGAAATCCTGGAAGGTGGTATATGTTCCACGATGGGAATCGAGCGCTGAATCGCGCGTGTCCCGAATCCATGTAATCGCGGGACCTGCAACGCGAACGGCAGCCGCCAGGATCGGGATTTCGGCGGGGAATACCTGAAGGCTCTCCTCCGATACCTTCACGCGGCGGAAGTCGTAGGCGTATACAAACGTGTTTGCCCTGGAGAGGAATGGATTCGGCTGGGAGAAATGTTCTGTCCACCGGAAGCCACCCTCGAGCTTTGAGGCCACGTATGTAGAGACATCCTGGCTGCTCGCATAACCGCCAGAGAAGGTGAAGCCGAAGTCCCGGTTTCCGCGGAAGTGTGGGTTTTGGAAAAGCAAATTCACATTCTGCTCAAGCAGGCCATAGGTTCCGCGGATGGAGGCTGACTGATCGCGGCCGAAGAGGTTATTGCGTGTGATATCGAGGAGCACTCGAGGGCTGATGCCGGGTCGGCCGTTGGGTGAGCAAGTCTCTCCGCGAGCCTGCAGGCCGGCGCAGTTGTTTTGCGGTGTGCCGGTCTGAGCCTCGAATCCGAGACCGTAAGTGAGTGTCCAGCGTCGAGCCTCAGTGGCTTGAACCAGGACGGTTTTAAAGGACTCGTCGCCATTGGGGTTCTGAATGGCTGTATTCACTTCGTTGAAGAGAGCGAATTCGTACATATTGCGCTGAATGTCAGCCAGAGCAGTCTGGCTGAGGGGATCACCGGTGTGGAGGGTGATGGCTTTGGCGACGGTATCGGGGCGTGTGTAATGCAAGCCGGAGAGAAGTACCTTGCGAACGAAGATTTGCTGGCCTTCGCGAATATGGAAGGTGACGTCGACCTTGCCGGCATCGGCATCTTCGGTTTGGTTATCGACCTCAATCTGTACCTGATCGAAGCCGTGGCTCAGGTAATCGGTGAGAAGAGCGTCTCGGTCACCGGCGAGGTTCTGAGGTGAAAACAACTGCCCTGGTGCCGTGTTCATCAGTCCGAGAAGCTTATTCGTGTCGCCTTTGACAACCCCGTCGAGGCGAAGTGCGGCAACATGCTGCTGCTGACCCTCATCGATGTGGTAGATGACCGAGAGAGGCTCAGTCGATTTTCGAGGCGCACGCTGGGCATCGGAGGCAGAGGGGTTCTGACCGCCGCTCAGCGTCTCGGGCGTGATCTTCACTTTGGAAAAGCCATTGTTGTGGTAGACGGATTCGAGGGCTGAGATGTCAGCGGCCACCAGAGCCTGGCTATACGTGCCGTGTCGATCGAGGTAGTCGGCGGGGCGAACGCTTAGTAACTGCTTCAGGGTGTCGGAGTCGAAGTAATGGTTCCCCGCAACGGAGACTTGTTCAACGCGCCGACGTGAGCCGAGGGAGACCGTGTAGGTGATATTCACTGTGCCAGCTCCCTCTGGATTGCGGACGAGATGATCCACCTTCACGTCGAAATACCCGAGCCGCTGAAAATAGTCTCGCAGCCGGCGGTTTCCTTCGTTGAGCAGGTCCTCGTCTACAGTGCCCTCTTCAAAAACGGGAACCAGTCGCTTGAGGCGGTCAGAGCTGAGTTTCGCTCCCTCAATTCCAACGTGGACAACTGGGCCGCGGTTGGCGGAGAAGCCGTAGTTGGACCTCTTTTCAGCCGGTACATATGTCTGGGACTGAAGTTTTACGTCCGCTTCGAGCCGATCCTCTTTCTGGTAATGCTTGAGGACGCCGCTGAGAGCGCGGTTGTTAGTTTCATGATCAACTTTTGTGCCGGCGCGAAGGCGGGCCGCATGGCGGAACTGATCGAGGGTCATGCCCGAATCGCCCTCAACGGCGACCGACCCGACCCGAGATTGAACACCGGAGACGACCTCAAAGGCGATATCGACCAGTTGCTCTTCTTCGTGGCGTTTCAGAGTGTAGGTGATCTTCGGTTCATTGAAACCATTGTCGGCGAGGGCCTGGCGCATACGAGTCTGTGCAGCACCGAGCCGGTTTTCAGAGAAGCGCGTTCCGGGAGTAAGACGGCTGGCGGCGGACAGTTGCGCATTCATGGTGCTGCCCTTGGCGCCGGTGACGGTTACGACTCCGATGAACTCGCGCGGAGAGCCCTTGAATACGAGTTTGACTCCATCGGCCTGCTGCGAGGCATCGGCCTCAATGTATTCGAAGAGGCCGGTTGCGTAGAGTTGCCGCAAAGATTGTGCAATCTTTTCGCGATTCAGCGGGGTGTTTACAGCTTGAGGCAGCTGATCAAGGACGGTTTTGAGGCGACCAGTATCCACACCCTCGAAAGAGATCTCACGAACGGGTAAGCCTAGCCAGCCTGTGAGCCGGTCTGGTTCGAAATTACTCTTCATGTACGTTTCAGAAGGATTGTCTGGCCCAGCGGCAGTTGGCGCGAAGTTGGCGTTGAAAGCAGGCGGCTGCGCACCGTCGAGAGTCCCAGCGTGAGCTAAGGAAATGGGTCCGAGGAGAAGAAAAAATAAGAGCAACACCTGGCACTTAAGGTTCCAGCCGAGCTGCCCTGCCGGCATTGTCTTACGCACTCTATCTCCCAGAATTTTAGCCGTATAGACCCACTTCAAGGCATTTGGTTGCATCCAACTAAATAACTTGAGAGCCTAATCGGTTCCTTCTCGCCGCAGCTCAAAGTTTTCAACTGCTGCACCTTATACTAACGAGGAAAGAAGCTTGGCGCAGCATCAGACAATTCTCACTGCTACCGATACTTTTCCCCAAAGGAAGCGCATGCCACGTACCAGGTTTCCCAAGCAGGCCAACGAAGCGTCCGCTGCACCGACGGTGCAGGAAGAAGCTCCGGTTCAGCTTCAAGATCCTGCTCCCGAGGTCACCCGACCCGCAGCTCCACTTTCTCCCGATGCGGAGGTCCTGGCCCGTGCACAGGCGGGTGATCACCACGCGTTTGCCCATCTCTATTCGCTTCATAAGCGACGGATCTACTCCCTCTGCCTGCGCATGGTGGGCAATGTGGCGGAGGCTGAAGATTTGACGCAGGAGGCATTCCTTCAACTTCATCGGAAAATTGCAACTTTCCGGGGCGATTCGGCGTTCTCGACGTGGCTGCACCGTCTCTCGATCAACGTGGTGCTGATGCACCTTCGCAAGAAGGGGCTTCCGCTGATGTCGCTGGACGAAGCGATGGAGCCTTCGTACGACGACGGTCCAGGTCGGAGTTTTGGAGCGCCGGACTTGTCCCTTACAGGATCAATTGACCGGCTTGCTTTAGAGCGAGCAGTTGCGGCTCTGCCAGCTGGTTATCGTCTGATATTTGTACTTCACGATGTAGAAGGCTTTGAGCATAATGAGATAGCGGCCATGCTTGATTGTTCGGTGGGCAACAGCAAGTCTCAGCTTCACAAGGCAAGGCTCAAGCTGCGTGATGCACTGCGGCAATCGCTCCGCAAAGGGGGAAAGCGATGACCATCGATTCAAAGTCGATGAGCTGCGAGGAATTCCAGAGCCATCTGCCTGAGCTTGTAGGCTCAGGGGCGGATGTAGAAAACCATCCCCATATCAAGGAATGCGCCATTTGTCGGCAGCTGTATGAGGATCTGCAGACGATTGCGCATGCCGCCAAGCAGCTTTTCCCGGACGAGCAACCTGAAGATAATCTTTGGGAGCGGATCGAGTCCGCAATAAAGAAAGGGGATTCTTAGGATAGGAAATAACTGACTGCTGGAGAGATCGATCAGAGACGGACGGCGGGCAATGGGGCCGTTCAGGATATTCGAATCCAAGCCGATAAAGCAGTTGAGCCGCGTATGCTCCAAGCGCGGCTCAATGTTTTTGAGGATGGTAGGAACCCAAGTGGTTAGAACACCGTAACAGACGCAGGCAAGACGAAAGACAGTTCCAAGGGCCATTGCATTTTGAAACTTTTCAAGCTCCGTGTTGTCTAATAAGGAAAGTTGATAAGAGGACACTCAATGCCAAGTCAGCCTTCCGTATTGCCGCCTGAGAATCCCCAGAAGAGAAGCGCTGGGCCGCGGCGAATCCCGGTTTTACCGGTACGTGATACCGTTTTATTCCCCCATGCTGTTCTGCCGCTTACAGTTGGGCGCGAGAGTTCGATACAGCTGATTGAGTCGCTCGGCGATGAACGGTCGATCATCGTGGCCGCTCAACTGGACCCGCGTCTAGATTCTCCGAAGCCGACTGATCTGCACAATGTAGGCACTTTAGCTACGGTGCACAAGGTTGTGCGGATGCCCAACCAGAGTCGTTTTGTCTTCACGGAGGGTGTGGAACGAGATCGGCTGATCCGCTACGTGCAGACGGAGCCGTTCATGATCGCCGAAGTGGAGACGGTTGAGGACGTCGAGGGCGAAACAACATCGGCGATCGAGGCGCTGGTCCGGAACGTGGTGGGCCAGTTCCAACAGATCGTCTCAGAATCGGCCACTTTGTCGGACGAACTGCGCACAATTGCAGGGAACATCGAGGATCCCAGCCGTCTGGTCGATTTCGTAGCTTCGTCTCTGCCGTTTCTGACGACGGACGACAAGCAGGCGCTGCTTGAGAATCCCAGTGTGCCGGCCCGACTGGAACTGTTGACGAAACATCTCGCGAAAGAGATCGAGGTCCAGCAGCTTCGCACCAAGATCCAGAGCGAAGTGCAGGATCAAGTTCAACAATCGCAGCGCGACTACTATCTGCGCGAACAGATGAAGGCGATTCAAAAGGAACTTGGGGAGCAGGACGAGGGCCAGCGCGAGGTCGAGGAACTGCGCAAGAAGATCGAAGAAGCGGGAATGCCAGAAGATGTGAAGAAGGAGGCGATGAAGGAGCTTTCGCGCCTTGGACGCATGTCTCCGATGGCTGCGGATTATTCGCTGACTCGTAACTATATCGAGTGGCTTGCAGTTCTGCCGTGGGCGAAGAGCTCCGGCATGAAGGTGGACATCGGCAAGGCTCGGGAGATTCTGGATGAGGATCACTACGGTCTAAAGAAGGTAAAGGACAGGATTCTGGATTACCTCTCGGTGCTGGAATTGAAGCCGGACATGAAGGGTCCGATCTTATGCTTTGTCGGTCCTCCGGGTGTCGGCAAGACGAGTCTTGGGAAATCGATTGCACGGGCGCTTGGGCGAAAATTCCAAAGGATCTCATTGGGTGGCATGCACGATGAGGCGGAGATTCGGGGACACCGGCGTACGTACATCGGTGCGCTGCCTGGGCAGATCATCCAGAGCATTCGGAGGGCGGAGACGAACGATCCGGTTATCATGCTGGACGAAGTGGATAAGCTCGGGCGCGATTTCCGGGGAGATCCGGCATCTGCTCTGCTGGAGACGCTGGATCCGGCGCAGAACAATACATTCCGAGATAACTACCTCGACGTTCCGTTCGATCTTTCAAAGGTGTTGTTTATCTGCACGGCGAACATGCTGGATCCCATTCCGCCTCCGCTGCTGGACCGCATGGAGCTAATCCCGCTACAGGGCTACAGCGAGGAAGAGAAGCTGCACATTGCGAACCGGTACCTGGTGCCGCGGCAGATTAAGGAGAACGGAATCACGGGGGAGCAGATCGAGTTTCCCGAACCTTCTGTTCGTCATTTGATTCGGCACTACACACGCGAAGCAGGCGTGCGCAAACTGGAACAAGTGATCGGGACTGTCTGCCGCAAGGAAGCGCGTCGCGTGGTCGAGGGCAAGAACGAAAAGATCAGCGTCGACAAGGATCTACTCAAGGAGTTTCTGGGAAACATCCAGGTTCGCGTCGACACGGAAATTGCGGAGCGCGTCAAGCGGCCCGGCGTCGCTGTTGGTCTGGCCTGGACTCCGGCGGGGGGCGACATACTCTTCATTGAAGCGAACAAGATGAAGGGTAAAGGCGGCTTCACGATGACGGGGCAGATCGGAGAAGTGATGCAGGAGTCGATGCAGGCTGCGCTTACGTGGGTGCGATCGAACTCGGCGATACTGAACCTGCCGGAAGATTTCAACAAGGAACTGGATCTTCACATTCACATTCCGGCGGGAGCGATCCCGAAAGATGGCCCTTCAGCCGGTGTGACCATGGCTACTGTACTGGCTTCGCTGCTGACCGACATTCCGGTGCGTCCGCTAACCGCGATGACAGGTGAGATCACGCTGAGCGGCAACGTGCTGCCGGTGGGCGGGATCAAGGAGAAGTTCCTGGCTGCGCGTCGGGCCGGAGTCCAGAACATCATTCTGCCAGCGGAGAATCGACAGGATGTGGAGGAGGATCTGACGCCCGACATGATTGAGGGTGTTTCCATCCATTACGCAAGCCGGATTGAAGATGTGCTGGCTGTAGCTCTGCCGCTGCTGAATGCAAAGCCTGAAGTTACACCACTCGCCGCGGAAGCAGGAGCATCGGTAGCGGCGTGATGCCGGTGTGGACAATGACGAGGCCGGCGGATCCGCCGGCCTCGGTTTCTTTTTGCGGTCCCCTTTAGTCTGGGGAGAAGGCAGTCCGGAGGCACCGGCAGGAGAGTTGCTGCGTCTAACTCCCGAGGCGGTATTCTTTGTTCAAGATGCAGGTGCGTATTCTTCCATTCGGTGTTCTCAAGGATTCATTAGGCGCAGACCCGTTTGGTCTCGATTTGCCAGGCGGAGCCACGGTCGCAGACCTTCTGTCGCGGCTTGGAGTGCAGTCGCCAGCGGTGGAATCGTTAGGCATTGCCGTCAGTGTGAACGCGGAGTATGCGGAGCGGAATCGGGTGCTGCGTGAGAACGACGAGGTCGGACTGTTGCCGCCGGTTTCGGGAGGCTTGGGGCAGCAAGCGTCGGTGCACGGCAATGTCGTCTCTCTCACGCGTGAGGTCATCGACGCCGAAAGCCTGGTTACAGCTGCTAAGCAGGGTGAGGATGGGGCTGTTCTTGTTTTTGATGGAATCGTGCGCAACAACTCGCGTGGCAGACAGACGCTCTATCTGGATTACGAAGCGTATGAAGAGATGGCGATGAAGCAGATGAACGAACTGGCTGGTGAAGCAGTGAAGCGGTTTGGTATTCGTCATGTCAATATCGTTCATCGGTTGGGCCGGCTTCAAGTCGGAGAGACGAGCGTGTTGATCGTTGTTGCATCGGCCCACCGGGCGCAGGCCTATGAGGCGAGCCGCTGGCTCATCGACACGCTGAAGAAGACTGTCCCGATATGGAAGAAAGAGACGTTTGTGGATGGCGCCGTGTGGGCTGATGGTGAACCCTTTCCGCCGGGTTATGCCGTGGAGGGCGCCCATGGGCCTGGGGCGTAGGCTGCTATTCATTGCACTGGGTGGCGCTCTGGGCTTGCGATTGCTTGCGCAAGACGATAAGCCGCTCCGGCTTGACGTGAAGCTTGTCAGCATCTTTGTGAACGTGACCGATAAAACGGGCGCGATTGTCGGCGACCTCACGCAGGATGATTTCAAGGTCTTCGAAGACGGGCGTCCGCAGAAAATTTCAGTGTTTGAACGCCAGTCGGAGATGCCTCTGAATCTGACGCTGGCAATTGATACGAGCTCCAGCACGTTCAAGGATCGAGGCATCGAGCAGCAGGCGGCGAAGAAGTTTGTGCATGCACTGATCAGGCCGCAGGACAAGATGAGCGTGGTTCAATTCAACACATACGCGGATCGACTTGTGGATTTTACGAACAACGTCGCGCAAATTGACCGGGGGCTCGATCACATGCGCGGGGCTGGTGGTACCGCTCTGTACGACGCGATTTACGCCAGTTCAACAGCGCTCGGCAAGAGAGAGGGCCGGAAGGTACTTGTGCTCGTATCGGATGGCGGGGACACGGTAAAGGGCTCAACCTATGAGGACGCACTGGAACAGGCGCTACGCAATGAGGTGATGATCTATTCGATTATTGATGTGCCGATCGCGGCGAGCGCGGGCCGTGATCTCGGCGGCGAACACGCGATGATTACGCTGGCGGAGCAGACGGGAGGCAAGAGCTTCTATGCGTACGAGGGCGGGTTGGACAGAGCTTTTCAGCGGGTCAGCGACGATCTCCGGACGCAATACATGATCGGCTATTACCCGCGGAACCAGGAGCCCGGCCGCGAGTTCCATAAGATAGAAGTAAGCATACCGCGCGCAGCGGCGGATGCTTTCAACATTCGCCATAAGACCGGGTATTACGGGGACTCGCTCAAGGAAAGAGCCGACTGAGGCTGAGCATTCCTGTTCGGGGAGCGAGGGTCGGAGAGCAGAGATGTGCCTGAGCCGTCGACCCTCCCGGAGTTTCGCAGGGTCGCGCTGCTATACCGTGCGGCGGCCCGAAAAGAGCTGGATGCAGAGCACGATGAGGGCGAGAACCAGCACGATGTGGATGTAGGCACCGAGGGCGTGGAAGCCAATCCAACCCAGCAGCCAGAGCACCAACAGAATCACAAAGATTGTCCAAAGCATCGAAAATCTCCTATTCGAAAACGTCTTCCGCCCGTGTGATGTTCTTTGGATTGCGAGGGTTGCCATGCCGCAGTCGTCGAACCAACTTGGCTTGGTCATCACGGCATCAAGAGCAGGCGGGGGCTGCCAACATGCCCTCGGAGGTGTCCATTTCAATGAAGCAGAATCGGTTTTTAGTCGCGACTTGCGCCGTGGCAGCGTTGCTGTGCTGCGCGGCAGGGTTTTCTCAAAATACAACGAGTGCGAGCTCGTCAGATAAAAAATTCGTTCATTCCGCGCTTGAGGGTGGAAATGCTGAAGTGACGCTCGGTAAGCTTGCCGCTCAGAAGGGCAATAGCGAAGACGTCAAGCAGTTTGGTCAGAAAATGGTCGACGATCACACGAGGCTGGGCGACCAGATGAAGCAGATTGCCCAGCAAGAAGGGATCAGCGTGCCTGATGGAATCCCTGCGAAGGATAAGGCGTTGGAGGCCAAGCTGAACAGCCTGTCGGGAGAGGATTTCGACAAAGCTTATATCAAGGCGATGGTGCAGGATCACAAGAAAGATTTTTCGGAGTTCAAGAAAGAAGCAAGCTCGGGCAATGACACCAGCATCAAGGACGCCGCCAGCCAGGGAGCGCAAGTGATCAGCGAGCACCTGCAGATGGCTCAGCAGATGGCACAGAAACACAACATTCAAACGGGTAACGCCATGAGCAACGATATGAGCGGGCAGCCCACGGGGCACCGCGAGCAGCAGCATTGATCGGTTCAAATGCGGTGGTTCTCGGGCACACTCCGGTACGCCGAAATCTCTCCAAGTGTCACGATTGAGCTTGGCGGATCGCCTTCGCCGTCAGCCGCTGCTTAATTTTCAGCATCTCGATCCAGGGGTCTTTCGCGAGACGCTTCTTCCATTGATCGAAATCCATGACGTGAAAGACTGGCCTGGTTTTTCCGTTCAGTTCCTTCCAGTCCAGAGGAAGAGCAACCGGGGCGCCGGAACGAGCCCGCGTGGAATAGGGCGCTATGGCTGTTGAACCGCGGTCATTGCGAAGGTAGTCGAGATAGATGCGATTCTTGCGGAGGGCTTTCGTCATCTTGGTGACATACAAGCCGGCGTTCTTGCGCTCCATTCCAAGGACTACGTTGTGGGCGAATTCCTTGATTTCGGGCCACTCGTACTCGGGCTTGATTGGAGCGACGACATGGAGACCTTTGCCGCCGGTGGTCTTGAGGAAACTTTGCAGGCCGAGCTCTTCAAGACGAGTGCGAAATTCCTTCGCGGTTGCGGCCAGGGTCTTCCAATCGATTGCCTCGTCAGGATCCATGTCGAAGATGAGACGATCGGGTTTTTCGAGCGATTCGTTCTTTGAGCCCCACGGATGGATTTCGAGGACGCCCATCTGCGCCATTCCGATGAGACCCTCCACGGAGTTGAAGGTCAGGTACTGCTCAACGGAGCCGTTCTTCTTGTTCGGGACAGGGACGTTGCTGATGCCCTTCGGAACTCCCATGCCAATGTGCTTTTGGAAGAAGCAAGGCTTGCCGCTGCCTTCAGGGCAGCGAACGACGCTGAGCGGCCTGTCCGCGACGTGGGGCAGCATTCGCTCGGACACGGCGATGAGGTAGTTGGCGAGGTCGCGCTTCGTCATCCCTGACTCGCCGTCGAGGATCTTTTCAGGGTGGGTGATGGGGAGGTCAGTTCGTTCGGTGGAAGCGGCCTTGGTGCTGGTCTTTGAGGATTTTGTAGCTGCCATAGAATTGCTCCGATGGGAGGAGCTCTTTGTTCCGGGGTCAGAAGCGTCCGCTCGCTCGCGAACAACCTCTTTTGCGGGCTTATCCTCGCGCAGTCCTTTAAACGAGGCCTGCCGAACAAGGTTATCCCGGGTCCAGGTCGCAAAAGAGATTTGAGCGACGAGTTCGGGCTTTACCCAGTGAACTCCGCGCGAGACGCCTTTTGGTAAGTCAGCGAACGACGTGGACGATTGCAGGAGGTTATCGAGCTGCTTGCGGATGGTCTGCTGCGATTTCTGCGTAAACCCTGTTCCGGATCGGCCTGCATAGCGAAGCTTGCCGCCGTCGTAGTAGCCGATGATGAGCGCGCCAATGCCGTGGGTTCCGTTGGAGGGATCGGTAAATCCGCCGATTACGAATTCCTGCTCGAGGAAGCACTTTGCTTTGAGCCAGGTGTTGCCGCGCGTAGAGGTATAGGGAGCAGATGCGGATTTGGAGATGATGCCTTCGGCGCCGAGTCCACAGGCCTTACTGAAGATCTGAGAGCCGTCGCCGACGAAGTGCTCGCTCAGGTGAATAGGTGAATCTTCGTCAAGGCTGGAAGTAAGCTTCTCGAGGAGTTCTTTGCGTTTGAGGAGAGGCAGATCGCGGAGGTTATGGCCATCGAGGTGGAGGAGATCAAAGGCGAAGTAGGTCAGGTCGGCTTTTGCGCCTTCCTGGAAAGCCGCCTGCAGATCGGAGAAGCTGGTGCGGCCCTTCTCGTCTACGACGACAACTTCACCATCGAGGACAGCGCTTTCGACCGGAAGCTTTTCGGCGGCACGGGCCAGGTCCGGCATGCGATGAGTCCAGTCGAGGCCTTTGCGCGTGAGGAGGGTGACATCTTTCCTACTGGAACCTTTGCCGGGCCGAATCTGTATTTGGATTCGGTAGCCATCGAGCTTGAGTTCGTGGATCCAGTCATCGCCGGTCGGGGCATTGGTGGAGGGTTTCGCAAGCTGCGGCGCGATGAAACCGGGGAATTTCTCGCTGGGAATTGACTTCAAAGCTGAGGTGAAAGATGGCCTGGGCTTGAGAGCCCTGGTGGCGGTGCTGGATTTTGCCCTTGCCGGCTTGAGAGTATTTGCTGGTTCGGGCTCTATATCCTGCGCTCGATTGCTTTGCCAGACCCGGTCGTTGTCTTCGCCGATCTGCTCGATGGTGCGTTTTGTAACCGCACTGTCTGGGAGACGATCTGTAATGGGCGCGTCATCTTCGCTGCGGGCGTATTCGTCGCGGTCCTTGATGAGCAGCCAATTAGGCTTGCCGGGTCGAGCGTCAGTGGTGTGCATCCGGACGAGCGCCCAGCGGCCATGGAGTTTCTGGCCCTTGAGATTGAACTTGAGGCGTCCGCTAGCGAGGCCTTTGTCCGCATCTTCGAGGGGTTCCCACGTGCCGAAGTCCCAGACCATGACGGATCCGCCGCCGTACTGGCCCTTGGCAATGGTGCCTTCGAAGTTGCCGTACTCGATGGGATGGTCTTCGACTTGAACAGCCAGGCGTTTGTCGGCCGGCAGATCGCTTGGACCCTTCGCGACGGCCCAGCTCTTGAGCACGCCATTCCAGGCAAGGCGGAAGTCGTAGTGAAGGTGAGAGGCGGCGTGCTTCTGGATCACGAAGGGAAGCTCGCCCGTGTGAGTGGCTGCGTCGATGGCGGTCTTCGAGCCGCGGGGTTCTGCGGTGACCTTGAAATCCCGCATCTCGCGGTATTTTGTCAGCTGGTCTTCGAAGGTCTTTGCGGGATCTTTGCGGCGAGTTAAGGATCTTGCCATATCTATGCGGCTCTACGGGAGCGCTTTCCTGTTTTTACCAGCCGGGGGCCTCTCTTCGCAGCATGATGTGACGGGGAGGTCTTCGTTTTGGATTCGTCAACGCTGCGACGGAGGGCATCCATGAGATTGACCACTTTCGCTTTGGGCTTTTCTTCACTGACGGCAAGAGGAGTCTTGTTGCGCTTGGCATTGATGAGCTCGTGAAGAGCGGCTTCATAGTCGTCTTTGTACTCGTCGAGATCGAATGGCGCGGACTGCGATTTGATTAGCTGGTTGGCGAGCTCAAGCTGTTTCTTGTCGATGCTGTGCTCGGGGATGCTGCCGAAGTAGTCTTTGGCTTTTCTCAGTTCTTCAGCATAACGAAGGGTGTAGGCCATGAGTCCCCGAACCTTTTTGTCGGGATGTGGAGCAATGGCAATAAGGTGTTCGCGCCCGGCGAAGGCGGCTTCGCCAACGGCGATTTTGTCAGATTCGATCATGGCTTCGCGCACGACGGCGAAGGCCTCCGCTGAGCCTTTCTGGTCGGGAACGACGAAGTAGGGCTTCTCGAAGAGGTAAGGGGGAATATCGTTTGCGTCAACGAACTGAGCGATGCTGATCGTCTTTTGGGTCTCGAGGCGCAGATTTTTTACTTCATCGGGTTCAACGATGATGTACTTGCCTTTGCTGTATTCGTATCCCTTCACGATATCGTCGTTGGCAACCGGCTCATCGCCGTTGATCACATTCAAATGATGTATGCGCTGATGGGTCTTGCGATCGATCTGGTGGAAGGAGACTTCGGAACTTGTGCTGGTGGCGGGGAAGAGCTGAATGCCAAATGCGACGAGGGAGATCCGTAATTGTCCCGACCAATAGGGCCGACCAGCCATTTCTATCTCCTTTGACGTTTTTCGGGTTGCCTTCCTTTTGCACGTGGCTCGCCCACGTCGTTCGATGTGGTGGCCACTATGTAAGTTGTCTTTGTGCAGAATCGAGGAGTGCACACTAGAGCGGCTTTCAGCATCCGATGAGGCATGATTCGCAAACTCAAGTCCGGTGAGTTCCGGTTGTACTCCCGTAAGAAGGATGCATCGACAGGGAAGCGCCGTAACCTCGGCACCTTCTCGACGCTGGAGAAGGCCAAGCAGCGCGAGCGCGAGGTGCAGTACTTCAAAAAACGCGGGTAGAGAAATGATCGTCTCCATTGGTGGGCCCAGACGAGCAAACCGGCTTGGTGTGGCTGGCATCCTACACGCCACATGGCGGATCAGCGAGCGATTCCTCTTCGAGAGTTCGGCGACTTTCCGCCTATCGATAAGCTACAGGCCTGAGCGAGGTCGATTGGAAGGAGGTCATGAGAATGAGTGAACGGAATGGTGCGCATCTGGCGCGTGGCATTGTGGCCGGCATTGCAGGGGGCCTGGTTGCATCGTGGCTGATGAATGAGTTCATGGAGAATGCAGGTCCGGCCCTGCAGAAGACCGTCGAGAAAAAAGATTCGTCGGGAGAACAGCAGGAACCCGTGGGACCAAAGCCAGATGACGCGACCATGAAAACAGCGGATGCAGTAGTGTCGACGGTGACAGGCGGACGGCACTTGTCTCATGAGGGTAAGGAAAAAGGCGGTCCGATTGTGCATTACGCGTTTGGGGCACTGATGGGAGCGACCTACGGAGCGATCGCCGAGGGTATTCCGCAGACAACGTTTGGTTTCGGAACGGCGTTTGGTGCGGCGCTCTTTGCAGGCGCAGATCTCGTCGCTGTACCGGCGCTGAACCTTTCAGAATCTCCGAGCGATGCGCCGGTCTCAAGCCTGGCCACTCCGTTTGCCGCACACCTGGTGTATGGGGCGGCGACGGATGTCGTTCGGCGGCTGGTGCGGGCACTTCTGTGATTGAACCGTGAAGTGCGGCCCGGGTGTATGGGTTACCATGCGCTTGTACGTGACAAACGAAACACCAAAGAACGCGACGGATGTTCTAAACGGGTCAGTGCTTGTGCTGATCCGGTTCGATGTGTGCGAAGAACTTTGCCTCGACCGACTGCAAATGGTCAAACAGGCCAGCGTGCGGCAGCAGCCCAGATTGAAGCACGCTGCGCCTTCCTGTGTGCGATACGAGCGTTCCCCGGTGGTACAACCGTTGCAGGCGTTCGAACTTGAGAGCGGCGAAAGTGGGGGTGCCGGACCATAAAGAGCCGGTCTCACGAAAGGTGAAGACGGCTGACGATCTGTATAGCTACATGGTGGATTCAATCAGAGCTGTGCGTTCTTCCTGGAGGTTACGGTAGTTTTGATTTTGCTGATCGAACTGTTCTACTTGTTCAAGGGGAAGTCTCTTTGAGGCTCGTCATTCAAACTCATTCTGTGTGCTGAAGGTTCCTTCGGTCGATGACTTTATCTCTATTTACCAGCCTCCTTTTCTTTGGATCGCTTACCGCGGGGCTACTCGGAGCACTTACAGGACTTGGCGGGGGAGTGGTGCTGGTTCCCCTGCTCACCGTGTTTTTCCATGTGGACATCCGTTACGCGATCGGCGTGTCGCTCATTTCTGTGATTGCGACTTCGTCGGGTGCGGCGGCGGCGTATGTGCGCGAAGGTTTCTCCAGCGTGCGGATCGGGATGTTTCTCGAGGTTGCCACGACCTTGGGAGCGATCCTCGGAGCATATCTTGCGACTGTTGTCCACACACAGGCTCTGGCAATCATTTTTGGACTGGTGCTGATCTACTCGGCTGTAGTTTCGTGGCAGCAGACGAAGCATCCGACTCCGGAATCGAAGGGCGGAAGCCGCTGGTCAGACAAGCTGGAACTGTCGGGCAGCTATCCGGACCGGGATGGGAAACCGTGCAAGTATGAGGTGGAAAACATTCCGGGTGGTTTCGGATTGATGTTTGTGGCAGGAACTCTGTCGGGGTTGCTGGGGATCGGTTCGGGTGCAGTGAAAGTGCTGGCTATGGATCGGGTGATGAAGGTTCCGTTCAAAGTGTCGACAACCACGAGCAACTTCATGATCGGAGTGACTGCTGCTGCCAGCGCAGGGATCTATTTGCATCGGGGGCTGGTGGCGCCAGGACTCGCGTTTCCTGTAATGCTCGGCGTACTCGCCGGTTCATTGATTGGGGCCCGCTATCTTGTGCGAGCCCGAACTGCCGTGCTGCGCAGCGTATTTACGCTGGTTGTTCTTGCGCTGGGGGTGGAGATGATAGTGAGCGGGATGACGAAATGGTTCTAGAGAACGGAACTCCTCCGCACGACGAACACGGCCATTTCGATGATCGCCGCATGGAAGTGATCATGGGGCGGCTGCTGCAAATTGGAGTTTTGCTCTCATCGTTTGTGATGATCGCCGGCGGGCTCCTCTACATGCGAACGCATTTCAGCGAAACACCCAATTACCGCGTGTTTTCAAGCGAGCCGCAGAGGCTGCGACACTTCGGCGGCGTGCTTCAGGGGATCAAGACGGGCGATCCGGCTGCGCTCATTCAACTTGGTGTGTTGCTCTTGATCGCAACCCCAGTCGCGCGGGTGATATTCGCACTGATTGCGTTTCTGATCGAGCGAGACAAGCTGTTCGTGGCGATCAGCTTGATAGTCCTGGCTGTGCTGCTGTATGGGTTTTTGCGGCCGCAATAGACTGAGGCCGCCGGATCCCAGACTGGAAGACATATCGATTCAGTCGGCGAGTCTGCGTCCGGTAGTCGATCGACCCTGGATCATTTTGAATGCCGCTACTTAGCCCAGTGCGCATCCAACCCGATAGGCGCTGGCAGGTCGAGCAGCCTATCGAGGAGAGTTATGCATCGTTTTCAGGGGAAAGTGGCTATCGTTACTGGCGCGGGGTCGGGAATCGGGCAGGGCATCGCAAAGCGGCTTGGCTGCGAAGGTGCGAAGGTCATTGTCGATTATGTGGGCAGCCCCAACGGCGCCAGGGAGACGGAAGACGCAATCGAAAAAGCGGGCGGCGAAGGAAAGATTGTGCAGGGTGACGTGACGCGCATCAACGATGTCGAATGCCTGGTGGATACCGCTTGGCAGCAGTTCGGGTCGGCAGACATTCTGGTGAATAACGCAGGCGTAGAGAAGAAGTCTGAATTCTGGGACACAACGGAAGCTGACTACGACCTGGTAATGTCGGTGAATTTGCGCGGGCCGTTCTTTCTGACGCAGGCTTTCGTACGGCGGCTCCGTGATGCGAAGAAGCCGGGGCGAATCGTCAATATCAGTTCGGTACACGAAGACATGGTTTTTCCGGGGTTCGCTTCTTACTGCTGCAGCAAGGGTGGCTTACGAATGCTGATGCGGGACTTGGCGGTGGAGCTTGGGCCACTGGGCATCACGATCAACAATGTCGCTCCGGGAGCAATTGCGACGCCGATCAACAAATCGCTGCTCGAGGATAAGCCAAAGCTGAACGCACTCCTGAAGAATATTCCGCTGGGTCGGATGGGCACGCCGGAAGACGTCGCGGGAATGGTGGCTTATCTCGCGTCAGATGATGCAGCGTATATCACCGGGTCGACCTTTGTGATCGACGGCGGACTGATGCGGAACTACAAGGAGCAATAGCGAAACCCATGTCTGCACGGATCGAGGACTACGCGATAATTGGAGATTGCGAGACCGCCGCCCTTGTTGATTGCAACGGGTCGATTGACTGGCTTTGCTGGCCGGCGTTTTCATCGGAAGCATGTTTTGCGAAGCTTCTTGGCGGGGACGATAACGGTTATTGGAAGATCTCACCAACGGACGGTGAGTGGAAGACCACGCGCAAATATCGGGAACACACCCTGATTGTCGAGACGGTTTTCGAGACAAAGGACTGGGCTGTGCGATTGACCGACTTCATGCCGGTGCGCGGCAATAATTCCGATCTGGTGCGCATGGTAGAAGGCATCCGAGGTGAGACGCGAATACGGATGGAATTGTGTTTGCGCTTCGATTACGGCCGGTCTGTCCCGTGGGTGAATCGGATTGAAAAGGGAATTCGCGCGATTGCCGGGCCCAATCTGTGCGTGCTTCGGGCGTCTGTTCCGACGCACGGAGAGAACATGAAGACGGTCGCAGAGTTTCCTGTGAAAGCGGGGAAACGTGTCTCGTTCACGCTGACGTATGGACCTTCGCACAAAGAGGATCCGCCGGAGATCGACGTCGATGAGGCATTCAAAGAGACGGTGGAGTTCTGGGAGGAGTGGACCGGGCGTCTGCATTTCGACGGTGAGCATCGCGAAATCGTGGAGCGATCGCTCATGACACTGAAGGCAATGACCTATCTGCCGACGGGCGGAGTGGTTGCTGCCGTAACGACGTCATTGCCGGAGTCGTTGGGCGGGGTGCGCAATTGGGATTACCGCTACTGCTGGCTGCGCGACACCACATTCACGCTTCTGGCGCTCGCAAACGGCGGTTATTACGACGAGGCGGCGGCCTGGCAGGACTGGCTGCTTCGCGCTCTGGGCGGAAGCCCTGATCAAGTGCAGATCATGTACGGCCTCAGAGGGGAGCGACAGCTTCAGGAATGGACAGTTGATTGGCTGGACGGTTATGAAGCATCGAAGCCTGTGCGAATCGGCAATGCAGCAGCCATGCAAACGCAGCTTGATATCTATGGCGAGATGCTCGACTCCTTTTATCACGCACAGCACAAGATGGGACGCTACTCGGAGCAGGATTTCCGCGTACTTGTCTTGCTCATGAAGCATCTTGAAGAGATCTGGGAGAAGCCGGATCAAGGGATATGGGAGACGCGGGGTGGAGCGCAGCAGTTTACGTATTCGAAGCTGATGGCGTGGGTAGCCTTCGATCGCGCAGTGCTGATCGCAGAGCAGCTGAAGTATGGGGCGCCTGTGGATCGATGGAAGCAGTTGCGAGAAGCAGTTCATCAGCAGATCTGCGAGCAGGGATTCAACAAGAAATTGAACAGCTTTGTGCAGGTATATGGCGGAGATCAACTGGATGCTTCGCTGCTGTTGATGCCGCTGGTCGGATTTCTGCCGGGTGCGGATGAGCGGATAAAAGGAACCGTAGAAGCGATCCGGCGCGATTTGATGCAGGACGGCCTGGTTCTCCGGTACAACACCTCTCGTGTGCAGGATGGATTGCCGCCTGGAGAGGGAGTGTTTCTCGCGTGCAGTTTCTGGATGGTAAGCAGCCTGAAGGCGGTAGGCCGGGAGGACGAAGCTCGCGAGCTATTCAAAAAACTCCTGGAACTTCCAAACGACCTGGGGTTGCTTTCAGAAGAGTACGATCCCAAGGCGAAGCGAATGGTGGGCAACTTCCCACAGGCGTTCTCGCATATTGCCCTTGTGAACGCGGCATTTGACCTGGAAGACGGCGAAGGAGTTCGGGAGCGTACACGGCGCCAGGGACCGCGTTGAATCTGACTGGGCATAAAAACGCCGGAGGTCATCCGGCGTTTACCTTCAGGTTGTGCTCGCCGAATTATACGTGGGCATGCCTGAGTGGGCTTGCTGCAGGCTGCTTCGCGGCGAGGTATCGATCGACAGCGGCTGCGGCTTTGCGGCCTTCGGAAATGGCCCAGACAACAAGCGACTGACCGCGACGCATGTCGCCAGCAGCGAAAATCCCCTCAACTGAAGTCATGTAATCGCCGTTTGTTGAGACGTTGCCGCGCTGATCGAGAGCGACGCCAAGTTGTTCGATCATTCCGTTCTTCACCGGGCCGAGGAAGCCCATTGCGAGCAGGACTAAGTCCACATCGAGCATGAATTCGGAGTCGCAGATGGGTTCGAACTTGGGTGGCGGACCGACGCGGCAGGCGTGAACCTGCTTGACGTTGCCTTTTTCATCGCCGGTGAATTTGAGGCTGCTGATCGCCCAGTCGCGGATGCCGCCTTCTTCGTGCGCACTTTCGGTGCGGAGCTGAAGAGGCCAGAGAGGCCAAGGCGTGGAGCCAGCGCGGGTCTCCGGCGGCTTGGGCATGATCTCGATCTGATGCACGCTCTTTGCGCCCTGACGATGGCTGGTGCCGAGGCAGTCGGCTCCGGTGTCGCCTCCGCCGATGATGAGGACGCTCTTTCCGGTGGCGAGGATGGCAGTGGCGGAGTCAACGGTATCACCTTCATTACGGCGGTTCTGTTGCGGCAGGAACTCCATCGCGTAATGGATGCCTTTGAGCTCTCGACCAGGGATCTTGAGGTCGCGAGGTTGTTCGGCGCCACCTGCGAGTAGAACCGCATCGTAGTGACCGGTGAGTGTTTCAACCGGAATATTGACGCCTACATGCGCATTGGTGAGGAAAGTGACGCCTTCGGCGCGCATCTGGTTGAGGCGGCGATCGAGGACGTGCTTCTCAAGCTTGAAGTTCGGAATGCCGTAGCGGAGGAGTCCGCCGATGCGGTCGTTCTTTTCATACAGGGTAACGGAGTGGCCGGCGCGACGAAGCTGCTGCGCTGCGGCTAACCCCGCGGGGCCGCTGCCAACAACGGCGACGCGCTTGCCGGTGTTGTACTCGGGCGGCTCGGGGTGGATCCAGCCTTCATCCCATGCGCGCTCAACGATGCTGCGCTCGATGACCTTGATGGAGACAGCAGGCGCGTTGATGCCAAGAACGCAAGCAGCCTCGCAGGGCGCAGGGCAAATGCGACCAGTGAACTCGGGAAAATTGTTGGTCGCGTGCAGACGACGGATGGCACTCTGCCAGCGGCCGTTGTAGGCGAGGTCATTCCAGTCGGGGATAAGGTTGTTCACCGGGCAGCCCGTGTGGCAGAAGGGAACGCCGCAGTCCATGCAGCGGGCGCTCTGTTCGCGCTGCTTTTCTTCCGGGAAGGGCTGGTAGATTTCAAACCAATCCTTGATACGCTCTTCTGCCGGACGTCGCGTTGGTTGCTCACGATCGATTTCCAGGAATCCTGTGACTTTACCCATGCTGCACCTCGGCTGCTGCCTCGACCTGAGGCGCGGAAGTAATTGGGGGTGAGTAGACTGTGTCCACGCGCTCGACGCCGAGAACGCGCTTGTATTCGTGCGGGAAGACTTTGATGAATTTGGGTTGCGCTTCCGCCCAGTGTTCGAGAACCCAGGCTGCGCGGGGGCTGCCGGTGTAGTCGCGATGCCGCTCGAGTAGCGCACGGACTTCGGCGACGTCCGCGTCAGTCACAAGTGGCTCAAGATCGACGCTGGCTCTGTTGCAGCGGCGGGACGAGAAATCGCCCTGATCGTCGAACACAAATGCGCGGCCACCGCTCATGCCTGCGGCAAAGTTGCGGCCAGTGGTGCCGAGCACGATGACGGTACCATTTGTCATGTATTCGCAGCCGTGGTCGCCGACGCCTTCGACAACGGCGGTTGCGCCGGAGTTGCGGACAGCAAACCGCTCGCCGGCGATGCCATTGAGGAAGACTTCGCCGCTGGTTGCGCCGTAAAGAACGACGTTGCCAACGAGGATGCTTTCTTCAGGAAGGAAGAAGGACGTTTTTGGAGGATAGGCGATGATGCGTCCGCCGGAAAGGCCTTTGCCCAGATAGTCGTTGCTGTCGCCTTCGAGTTCGAGGGTGACACCACTGGGAACGAATGCGCCGAAGCTTTGCCCGGCAGAGCCTTCGAACTTGAAGTGAATGGTATTGTCGGGCATGCCCGCCGAGCCATAGCGCATCGCAATCTGGCCGCCGAGCATGGCGCCGACGGTGCGATGCACGTTGCGGATTGCGAAGCTTCCGGTGACCGGTGTCTTCGATTCGAGAGCGGGTTTTGCCTTTGTGATCAGCTGGTGATCAAGAGCCTGATCGAGGCCGTGATCCTGCGCCTGCACCTTGCGGCGAGCGACTCGGGAGGGGACGGTCGGCGCGTAGAGGATCGATGAGAGATCGATGCCCTTCGCTTTCCAATGCGCGTCGGCGATGGAGGCGTCGATTTTGTCGACGCGACCTACCATCTCGTCAAATTTGCGGAAGCCGAGCTTTGCCATGTGCTGACGGATTTGCTCGGCGATGAAGAAGAAGAAGTTGATGACGTGCTCGGGCTGGCCGGTGAAACGCGCGCGCAGAACCGGGTCCTGCGTGGCGATGCCGACGGAGCAGGTGTTGAGGTGGCACTTGCGCAGCATGATGCAGCCCATGGCAATGAGCGGCGTGGTGGCGAAGCCGAACTCTTCCGCCCCGAGGAGGGCAGCGATGACCACATCGCGGCCAGTCTGGAGCTTGCCGTCGGTCTGCACTTTGATGCGGCCGCGCAGATCGTTGAGAAGGAGGACCTGTTGCGTCTCGGCGAGACCGAGTTCCCAGGGAAGGCCGGCGTGTTTGATAGAGCTGAGAGGCGAAGCGCCCGTACCGCCGGTGTCGCCGGAGATGAGAACGACGTCGGCGTGCGCTTTTGATACTCCAGCTGCGACGGTGCCAACGCCGACCTCGGAGACGAGCTTGACAGCGATGCGCGCCTGCGGATTAACGTTCTTCAAGTCGTAAATGAGCTGCGCGAGGTCTTCAATCGAATAGATGTCATGATGCGGCGGGGGCGAAATGAGGCCGACGCCCGGGATGGAGTGCCGCGTCTTGGCGATGACCTCATCGACCTTGTGGCCGGGGAGCTGACCACCTTCGCCGGGCTTTGCGCCCTGGGCCATCTTGATCTGGAGCTCGTCGGCGTTGACGAGGTAATTCGTGGTGACACCGAAGCGGCCGCTGGCGACCTGCTTTACGGCGCTCCGGCGCAAATCTCCATTTGCATCGCGCTTGAAGCGACCTTCGTCTTCGCCGCCCTCACCAGTGTTGGACATGCCGCCAAGCCGGTTCATAGCGATGGCGAGCGTTTCGTGTGCTTCCTTGCTGATCGATCCGTAGCTCATGGCGCCGGTGGTGAAGCGCTTGACGATTTCTTTTGCGGGCTCGACTTCTTCGATGGGAATTGCCGTGTCGTTGTACTTGAGCTTGAGCAGACCGCGCAACGTGCAGAGATTTCGATTCTGCTCGTCGAGGAGGTCGGTGTATTCCTGGAAGGTTGTGGCATTATTAGCGCGCACGGAGTGCTGAAGCTTGCTGATGGTGAGCGGATTCAGCAGATGATGCTCGCCACCTTCGCGGTACTGGTAGTGGCCACCGACGACGAGTTCGGTTTCGGACTCGGTGAGCGGCTGGAAGGCGAAGGAGTGCTTCATCTGCGCTTCGCGAGCGAGAACCTCGAGTCCAACGCCTTCAATGCGGGATGCTGTGCCGGGGAAGTACGTCTCGACGAGACTCTGATTCAGCCCGACCGCTTCAAAGACCTGTGCGCCGCGATAGCTTTGGAGCGTGCTGATGCCCATTTTGGAGAAGGTCTTCAAGAGGCCTTTGTTGATGGCCTTGATGAAGTTCTTCTCAGCGTGATTCCCGGAGACGCTGTGGGGCAGGAGCCCGCGACGCTTGAGGTCGTGCAGCGTCTCGATGGCGAGATAAGGATTGATCGCGCTCGCTCCGTATCCGATGAGGAGCGCGAAGTGCATGACCTCACGCGGTTCGCCGCTTTCGATAATGAGCGCGACTTGTGTGCGGGTCTTCTCTTGTACCAACCGATTGTGGACGGCAGCCATTGCAAGAAGGCTTGGGATGGGCGCGTAGGTGGAGTCAACGCCGCGGTCGGAGATGATGAGCAGCGTATATCCCGAGGAGACGGCGTGCGATGCACGTGCGCTGAGTTCATCGAGCGCCTGCCGCAGACCAGCTTCACCATCGGCTGCACGAAAAAGAGCAGGCAAGGTGGTAGCGAGGAGATCGCCGGAGGACACACGACGAAGCTTTTCGAGATCGCGGTTGGAGAGGATCGGATGCGGGAGCTTGAGAGTGTGGCAGTTCTCAGGATTCTCGTCGAGGATGTTGCGCTCAGTTCCAATGTAGCTAATGAGCGACATTACGAGCTCTTCGCGGATCGGGTCGATAGGAGGATTCGTGACCTGCGCAAAGAGCTGTTTGAAGTAGTTGAAGAGAGGCTGCGGCCGATCGGAGAGACAGGCAAGCGGAGTGTCTGTGCCCATCGAGCCGACTGGCTCTTCACCGCGGGAGCCCATGGGCCCAAGGAGAAGGCGTAGATCCTCTTCGCTATAGCCATAGGCACGCTGGCGGCGCAGCAATGTTTCCGGATTCGAGGCGATGACGCGGGATGGCTCTGGCAGCGCATCGAGAATCACCTGCTGCTCTTTGAGCCAGTCACCGTAGGGCTGGCGCGCAGCGAGGGTCTTTTTGATTTCGGCATCGGAGATGATGCGCTTTTCAACCGTGTCCACCAGGAACATGCGGCCGGGCTGAAGGCGACCCTTTTTGCGAATGTCTTCTGCGGGAACGTCGAGGACCCCCGCTTCGGAAGCGAGGACGACCAAGTCGTCCTTGGTGACGATGTACCGGCCCGGGCGAAGACCATTGCGGTCCAGCGTAGCGCCGACGACCCGGCCGTCGGTGAAAGCGATGGCCGCGGGGCCGTCCCAGGGCTCCATCAATGACGCGTGGTATTCGTAGAAGGCGCGTTTGTCGTCATCCATGTCGGGATTGCCGGCCCATGCTTCGGGAATGAGCATGGCCATGACGTGCGGAAGGGAGCGGCCTGATTGATAAAGAAACTCCACAGCGTTATCGAGGGAGGCGGAGTCGCTGCCTTCGGGCATGATGACCGGATAGAGTTCCTTGATTTTGTCGCCGAAGTGGGCGGTCTCGAGAATCGATTGGCGTGCGTTCATCCAGCTCACGTTTCCGCGGATGGTATTGATTTCGCCGTTGTGAGCTACGTAGCGATAGGGGTGAGCAAGCTTCCAGCTTGGGAAGGTGTTGGTGGAAAAGCGCTGGTGGACGAGACAGAGGGCGCTGGTGACGAGCGGATTCGCAAGTTCAAAGTAGAACTTCTCGATCTGCGGGGCGAGCATCAGTCCTTTGTAGATGATGGTGCGACAGGAGAACGAAGGAACGTAGAAGAACTCCTTCTCCTCGATCTCGGACGCGGCGACTTCATTTTCAGTGCGGCGGCGAACCAGATAAAGACGGCGCTCGAAATCATCTTCGGTCATGCCCTCGGGGCGGCCGACAAAGAACTGCTGTATATATGGCTGCGAAGCGCGGGCCTCGCGGCCGATGGCATCACCGTTGACCGGTGTGTCGCGCCAGCCCAAGACTTTGAGGCCTTCTCCGGCGGCAATCCGCTCAAAAACGCCTTCGCACTGGAGGCGGCTGTGCTTGTCCACCGGGAGGAAGACCATTGCCACGCCGTACTCGCCGGGGCCGGGAAGCTGAATGCCAAGTTCGCCGCATTCGCGGGCGAAGAAAACGTGAGGAATCTGGATGAGAATGCCGGCGCCATCGCCCGTCTCGGGATCGCAACCCGCCGCTCCGCGATGAGTGAGGTTAATGAGAACCTCGAGCCCTTTGCGGATGATGTCGTGGCTTTTTTCGCCGCGGATGCTGGCCACGAGGCCCATGCCGCACGCATCGTGCTCATTTTGAGGGTGATAGAGACCTTGAGGATTCGGGAGACGATGACGGTGATCCGATGTCTGCATTGGTACCTTCTCTTATGGAATAAGGTCGTTCTGCAATCCAGTTGTGGTGAAACGGCAAAGACACAATCAGCGAGGCGTCACCAAATGGGAACAGCCGGTTAGTCCAGGTGGCCTGTCGTGGCAGGCCCGTGCACACAGGGATAGTGCTGAACTTTTAATGATAGCTGAAAATTGGCTGGACTAATCCCGAATTGCAGGATTAGTGAATTTGACCCATGTTTTTCACATTTTGACGCAAGTTTTCCGCGCGAATAGCAAGCAAACAGATCAGAGTTTGCAAATCAACAATTCGCGTTCATAGATCATCTCGGGCGGAAGGTGATCGTGGAGTTCAATGAAGAGTTCTTCGTGGGCGATGACCTCCTTTCGCCAGGCCGAGCGGTCCACCTTCATCAGTTCTTCAAAATTCTGGCGAGAGAAGTCGAGCCCGGACCAGTCGATGTCCTCATACCGAGGAACCCAGCCGACGGGAGTCTCGCGGCCGCGCCCATGGCCATGAACGCGTTCGACGATCCATCGCAGTACTCGCATGTTTTCGCTGAATCCCGGCCAGAGGAACTTGCCATTCTCATCTTTGCGGAACCAGTTCACCTGAAAAATCCGAGGAGTGGCATCAAGGCCGCGCTGCATCTTGATCCAGTGCCGGAAGTAGTCGCCCATGTGGTAGCCGCAGAAGGGGAGCATGGCCATCGGATCACGCCGGATCTTTCCAACGGCACCTGCTGCGGCAGCGGTCGTCTCTGAACCCATGGTAGCGCCAACGTATACACCGCTGGACCAATTGAAAGCCTGATAGATAAGCGGGAGTGTATGGGAACGGCGTCCGCCGAAGATGATGGCACTGATGGGGACGCCGTCGGTGGATTCCCAATCGGGATCCATTGTTGGGCATTGGGAAGCCGGGGCCGTGAAACGTCCATTGGGATGGGCAGCGGTGGTGCCGTTCTTTTTGCCAATGGCGGGTGTCCACCTGTCTCCCCGCCAGTCAAGGCACTCGGCGGGCGGCTTCTCGGTCATGCCTTCCCACCAGACGCCACCGTCGGGGGTGAGGGCGACGTTGGTGAAGATGGAGTTGCGGGAGAGAGCAGCCATTGCCGCGGAATTGGTTTTGGTGCTGGTACCCGGCGCGACTCCAAAGAAGCCGGCCTCAGGATTGATCGCGCGGAGTTGGCCCTTTGCGTCGGGCTTGAGCCACGCGATGTCATCGCCCACGGTCAGGACCTTCCAGCCTGGCATGGATTTCGGCGGAATGAGCATCGCCAGATTGGTCTTGCCGCAAGCGGAGGGGAATGCCGCGGCGACGTAGGTCTTCTCGCCCTGTGGGCTCTCGACACCAAGGATGAGCATGTGCTCTGCCATCCAGCCTTCGTCCCGAGCGATGTTCGATGCGATCCGCAGTGCGAAGCACTTTTTGCTGAGCAGAGCGTTGCCGCCGTAGCCTGAACCATATGACCAGATTTCGCGAGTCTCCGGGAAATGCACGATGTACTTGGTGTCACTACAGGGCCAGGAAACGTCTTGCTGGCCAGGCTTCAAAGGAGCACCGACGGTGTGCATACAGGGGACAACGCGCTTTTCGTCTTTATCAATCTCGGCGAAGACCGGAGCGCCGATGCGGGCCATAATGCGCATGTTGACGACGACGTAGGGCGAATCAGTAAGTTCCACACCGATGCCGGACATTGGTGATCCGACGGGGCCCATGCTGAAGGGAAGCACGTACATGGTGCGGCCCTGCATGCAGCCTTTGAAGAGTTGCTTGAGGCGGCGGCGCATTACATAGGGATCTTCCCAGTTGTTCGTCGGGCCGGCACCATCGCGAGAAAGAGAGCAGATGAAGGTTCGGTCTTCTACGCGGGCAACGTCGTTTGGCGTGGACCGTGCATAGAAGCATCCAGGCCACTTCTTTTGATCGAGGCGTGTGAAGGTTCCGGCAGCCACGAGGCGCTCGCACAGGAAATCGTATTCGGCCTGCGATCCGTCAACCCAGTGGATATGGTCAGGGCGGCAGAGTTCCGCCATTTTCTCGACCCAGCGAACGAGGTGTTTGTTTGTGGTCGGAGGAGTCTGAACTGAAATGGCCTCGTAATTGGAAACCGCGTGCTTCATGTATTTAATCGTGCTCCTGCGTATTCTTTACAGGCTATCGGACGAGACGGGACGAATGGAAGGGTTGGCCCGCAACACATGGGACTTGGATGCTTTGGAGTGAGGCGGCGTCAATTCGCTGCTCCAGCTAGAATTCGTGGTGCGAGTCGATAACTTCTGCCAGATTGTGAGGCTCTGCGGCGGGATTGGCGGTTTCTGCCTGGTTCCGAACTTTGGCCACAGCGAGCCAATTGTCTTTGTGTGGCTGATCGGCGATCCACGGCGGGAGGGGCATGCAGAGGTGATCGCCGAGAGCCGCTGCGTATCCTTCGTAGAGAGCCCGCAGATTGCGCAGACGTTCGTACGACTGGCCATCGCGGCAAACACTGACACCGCTCTGACACAGTAACCGATAGAGCTCCTCGTATCGTTCAGGAGGAAGGCGATCGGGCGCGTTCTGAACGGGGCTGAGGGAGAATACCTGGGCGAGGTCTACCATCGCATGCCGCGCCATAGCGAAAGTGAGCTGGGCCTGGCGCGCCTCGTGACCCCGTACGCCCGCAATGAGCAGCGCCGATGTGTCAAGAATCGCGGTGAGAGCGCCGATCCAACTCTGGTGGGTATGTTGCGAGCGATAGTAGCAGAGCAAGGTGTATGAGATGTGACTCTCGAGGAGTTCTGCCGACCATCGTTCCCATTCAGAGAGAAGTCGAGCAATCTCGCTTTCTGCGCCTTGGAAAGAGTGACGACGCATGAGTTCGGCAGCTGTAGGAGGCGATCCGGCACGAGCGTCCAGGAGCGCAATGCTGACCTCCCGGCGCGAAAAGGCCCCGTATAGAACCGGGAAGTATCCCATGACGACTGCCAAAAAGCCGAAGCCGGTACCTGCCTCAAATGTGCAGAGAACGCGCGCGATCTGGCCATGAGGAGTAACGTCACCCAAGCCAAGTGTGAAGAAGTTTGTTCCGCTGACGTATAGGTCGGATAAGTAGCTGAGCTGACGCGACGAGTCGTTGAATGGGTTTCCGAGCGAGTAGTAGATGAGCGAAAACCCGAAAACCATGCCGCAGGCCCAGACAATCAGAAGAAAGATCAGCGAGAGCGGGCCATAGAAGCTGAGAACAGTTTCTCGTTTGCGCGGGTGGCGAATCCGCAGGGCCAGAGCTCGCCATGGCATCCATGTTGCAACGTAGAAGAGCCGGGTGAGACGAAGGCGGCCAGCAGCACGGCGGGGAAGAATCACCGTTTGAAAGGCGTCGAGCAGAACGGTCAGAATGGAAAGGATCCCGGTGATCGTGGTAATGGTTCGCATCGATCCTCTAATAAGCCACCCTTCGTGAGATCAATGTATCCTATGCCCGTGGAGCGGCAATTGACGCATGGCAGAAGTTGGAAAAGCGCTTCTTGGCCTCGGGGTTCTGCTGGTAATTGTCGGAGCAGCTCTGGTGTTTGCAGCGCGGTTTGGCGTGCCGCTTGGGCGGTTGCCGGGCGACATTTCGTACCGAGGGAAGAACGTCTCGGTATTCTTTCCGCTTGGCACTTCTATCTTGCTGAGCGTCGTGCTATCGGTGATCTTCTATTTGATTTCGCGATTCCGGCGGTAGGCGTCGATGCACGTGATTTCGGCTAAACAGCACGCCCCGCCGCGACAATTCGCAGCGGGGCGTGGAAGGTGAAGCGGGGCAGGTGTGTTTACCGCTTCACGATTTTGTCCAGACGAGGGTCCGGCCAGAGGATCGCAAATTCCTGGTCCTTATAAACGCGGCCCATCTCCGGGAACCGTCCATCTCTGGCGCGTCTCAAATATTCGAGCGCACCATCAATGTTTCCGCGCTTCGCATAGGCTCTTGCGATCAGAAAATTCACGCGGGCTCGCTGCTCGGGAGTGCTGACCCGAGCGGAGACTCCCGTTGCGCTCTCACTAAGAATGTCGGCATCCAGTTCGAGAGCCCGGGCGTACTCAGTCATGGCTCGGTCGATCTGTCCCATTCCCATCCAGGCCTCCGCGAGGTTGAGGTGGGCCGGGGCACTGGACTCATCCAGCTCAAGCGCCTGTTTCAGGTACTTAACGGCGTTTTTGTATTTCTTGTCGAGGTAGGAAACGGCACCGAGGTTATTCAATGCCGAGATGTTGCGCGGATCATACTTCAGCGCCTGGCTGAAGTGCTTGCGGGCCGGACCACGATCTCCGAGTTTAAGTTCCGCGATGCCCATTTTGTTCAGGATTGCCGGGTTTCGCGGATCGGACCGTAGTGCCTGCTGATAGTAAGAAATCGCCATATAGAAGTTGTTGTGGACCCGCTCGAGGTCTCCCTTCATTTCGGCTGTTTTTGCGATTTGAAGTGCATCCGGCTTGGGCAAATCGATTGAGGATTCCGCTCTGATGAAAGGAGCCGCAAAGAACCCTAGAGTCGTGACAGCGATTAAAGCGAAGAGTGTACGCATGGTGTTGCCTCCGTCACAGAGCATTTCGCTCAAGCTTGTTGTTTCGATCTCCTGCGAACTGCTCAACATCGAGTTCAAGTAGACGGCGGCGCGGGAGGGAGAACAACGCTATACCTGCTACTTCGCGGTTGCAGGGGGTTACATACGTCCCGACTCGGTTGTATGTACCTGCATACACGCGACTTGCGTGCAGGAGCGTCTAAGGCTACCTGGAGAGTTCGAAGGCGAGAGAGGCGGGGTTAAGAGCCGTTACACGAGAGTTTGAGGGCCGCTAACTACACGGTTACTACCGCCTGAAACAGGGAAGTGGAACTAATATAGGTGCGACCACAAATATATTGAGCAGGACCGGTGGTTGAAAGCATATCGAGATGGCCGCGGCACGTGCAGAAACGGTCGAGGTGGCATCGCAGCGGGCTGAGTTGCAGACTGTGCTGAGCTCTCAGGAGTTCGTGCGCGCACCGAGGCTTGCTCACCTGCTGACGTACTTGTGTGAGAAGCTTTTTTCCGGCGAAGCAAACCGGATCAAGGAATACTCAATCGCACTTGAGGTTTTCAACCGAGGAGCTTCGTTCGATCAAGATTCCGACTCGATTGTGCGCGTAGAGGCGAACCGGCTCAGGAAGAGACTGGCCGAGTACTACGCCGGAGATGGCGCTGCGCATGCGCTGCAGATCACGATACCGGTCGGCCAGTATGTGCCGCGATTCGAAGAACGGAGAGCGGCCTCTGATCTGAAGGAAGCGGCTGAACTGAAGCCAGAGATGACTCCCGGCAGAAGAAGCGTTTGGCAACCTCCACGTCGAGGGATCGTGTTGGGTGCAGCAACAGTCGCTCTCCTGATTGCGGCAGTCTGGGGTACTTATTTGATGGTTCGGCATCGGACGGCGCCTCTTACCGTAGACGATCCAAATGCGCCACGTGTTCAGGCTGATAATCCCGATGAGCATTTTGGGCCTCCCGGAGGCGAGGAGATCCGCATCCTCGCCGGCGCCAAGCGCAGTCTCGTGGATCATGCGGGGAAGTTGTGGAGTGCTGATGCGGGTTTTTCCGGCGGGACAGCGGTGAAAGGTGTGTCGCAGCATGTCGTCCGGACACTTGAGCCCGGATTTTACCGAACAAGCAGACAAGGCCAGTTTCGGTATGACATTCCGCTAAAGGCCGGCGTGTATGAGATGAGAATGCATTTCGCGGAGACGACGTACACTCCCGACTCGACTGGTTCCGGTGGCGAAGGCAGTCGGCTGATGACAGTGAAAGCGAACGGGCAGATTCTCCTCAGTCACTTTGATGTTGTAGGAGACGCCGGTGCCAGTGGGATGGCCGATGTGAAGGTCTTTGCCGGATTACAGCCAGCGCACGATGGTGTGCTCCATCTGGAGTTCACGGGAGAAGAAGGAAAGCCGGCAATGTTATCGGCGATCGAAATACTTCCGGGTGTAAAGGTGCATATTCGACCTGTGCGGGTTCTCGCGCGACAGTCGCCTTATTACTCAAATGATAGCCACTGGTGGAGTCCTGATAATTACTTTGAAGGAGGACAATTGGCCTCCTTTGCGCAGGAAGTTACGGGAACGGATGATCCCGAGCTTTACGAGACCGAGCGCTGGGGCAACTTCTCTTACGCAATTCCTGTCACCCCAGGCCGCTATTCGGTCGTGCTTCATTTCGCAGCCCGGCGTAGTGCTCCGGGAGGGCCTACAAGTGACACAGCGGAACACGTCTCGAATATTTTCAACGTGTTCTGTAATGGCAGGGCGTTGCTTGAGAACTTCAATCTCGCGGTCGAGGCAGGCACTACCGATGTGGTCATCAAGCGTTTCGCAGCTCTCGAGCCAAACGCTCAAGGGAAACTGTTGTTTAATTTTGTTCCGGTTTTTGGACACGCGACTTTGGCTGCGCTGGAAGTATTGCCGGAAGGAAAGCAGTAACCGTTCGAGTACGCACACGGCGCATTCTCTATAGGTGGGTAGGATATCGAAGTTAGTGGGTAATTATTTTGATAGGAAGAAATCAACGCCGGGTTTGTTGTGATGCAGATCGCAACCCGAGTACAAATGTATAAGTGGCCTCGCAATTCCTAAATTGGATTAGATTCCCGACATCTTAGTTTTGAGTCCGCATGACGCAATCGGCGAGCCGACTTATGCCTGAAAGGTTGACCAAAATGAGCAAACGAGTTACCGTTTGAATGATTTAGTTAAACGATTTAGGCAGGTGTAGTACGGGTTCTCGAAAGATGCACATCCACAGTAGGAAGAACGTTGATGCGGATGAGGACAGTCGAGGAACTGTATGCACCTGTCTTTTCATTTGCGGTAAGCAATAGTTATAGGCAAGAGCTCGGGGTGAAAGAGCTGAAGTCAAATCCAAATCGGCCTGTGGCCTGGAAGAGAGTGCGGTTCACATCAAAGATCGGTGAATGCCGACCTTCCGATTAAGGGGAAGAAAGAACGCACGTTCCCAGGCTGCATCAACCAGGCAGTACCACTTCGAATAGGAGAGTCAGATGAAAGTCAAAACCAGACATATGAGCTGGAAATACTTTCTCCTGCCGTTGATATTTGCGTTAGCGTGTACAGGGTTATTTGGACAAGCGAACTCGAATATTACCGGCATCATTTCGGATCAGTCGGGGGCAGTAATCGCGGGAGCGAATATTACCTTGACAGATTCAGCCACTGGCGCGACGAAGACGACAACGTCCAGCGAAACCGGCTTGTATGAACTGGCCGGTCTAAACGCCGGCACGTATAACATGACAGTTGCATCAAAAGGTTTTCAGACTTTCGTGCAAAACGGAATCGTTGTGAACGTTTCTGCAACGTTCCGGGTCGATCCCAAGCTTACGGTAGGTTCAGAAGCAACAACAGTTACAGTTCAAGCCGATGCATTGACAGTGCAGAGCGACTCGAACGTCATCAGCACACTCATCAATGAGCAACAAATTACGGAGCTTGCGACGAACGGGCGGAACATTGTCGCACTGGCTACGCTGGGTCTTGGCGTGAGCGGCAACCTGCCTGATTCAAATACGCCGACCTCGGTCGGATCCAGCTTTACTATCAGTTTCAACGGCCTCAACCAGGCGCACAACATCTGGCTGATCGACGGCGGTGAGGCGTATGACCGTGGATCTGGCGGCAAGTCATCGATGATGCCTTCACAGGATGCGCTCGGCGAATTCCAGGTGATGGCCAGCAACTACCCTCCGGAGTACGGAATCTCTTCGGGCGGCACGATCTCTATGTCGATCAAGAGAGGTACTCAGCAATTTCATGGCACCTTGTTTGAGTTTGATCGCAACGACGCAATTCAGGCACATAACTACTTCGACAAACCAAACGCCACCAAGCCGGAACTTCGTCTTAACATCTTCGGTGGGAATGTCGGCGGGCCACTGTACATCCCGGGCGTTTACAACACCAACAAGCAACGCACGTTCTTCTTCTACAACGAAGAGTGGCGCAAGATCGTTCAGGGCAGCGCACCCGCGGGTATTCATACAATTCCGGCAGCTGACTTCATCACTGCACCGCAGGACCTGAAGTTTGTTATCCCGGCATACGCTCCAAGTGCCCAGACCAGTGTTTTCGTTCCTGTGGTCAATGCTTCCACTCCGCTTGGCAAAGCGATCGCTAATCATCCTGAACTGACGCCCGGCCAGGCATTTCCAAATAACCTGATTCCGCACGATTTGTTTGTGGACGAAGCAGCGTTGCAACTGATGTCGGTCGGATCCATTCCGAAAGCGAACACGGCTGGTGACTTGGTTTCGGTATCGAGCAAACAGCCCACCAATGTTCGCGAGGAACTGTTCCGGATCGACCACAATATCAATGACAAGTGGCAGCTGTTTGGCCACTACATTGGTGACTCAGTCAGCCAGACCTATGCCACGTCGATGTGGAGCGGCGACAGCTATCCTACAGTTGGTTCAAATTTCAGCAATCCATCGTGGAGCTCAGTCATCAAGCTGACCGGCTCGCTCACGCCGAATGTGCTTCTTGAAGCCGCATTCAATTTCGACGGCAACAAGATCACAATCGCACCTTCTGGAACGGCTTACACCAAGCCCTCGGGCTGGAGCGGACAATCATTCTTTCCGCAGTCAGCCGACGCACTCAACCGCCTGCCCAGCGTGAACCTTGGATCGTATGGAACAGCTTTTGATCCGTGGTCACAACCGTGGAAGAACGCGGCATTTGATTATGCGGAAGTATTTGGACTTTCTGTGACTCACGGCAAACATGGATTCAAGTTTGGCGGCGGTTACAACCGCTACATCAAAAACCAACAGCTGTTTGGCAATACGAATGGTTACTTCAACTTCAGTGATGGCGCCGATAAGACTACAGGGCTTCCGACTACTTCCGGTCTCACCGGCGATTCATATCTCGACTTCCTGCTGGGCCTGAGCACGAATTATCAGCAGCTTCAACAGCAGGATATCCGTCACTATGTAAACCAGACGGTCTCGTCCTATGCTCAGGACAACTGGCACATCACTCCGCGCCTGAGTGTGCAGTATGGCATTCGGTATGACGCGATGCCGCATGCGTGGGAACGGAACAATCGGCTGGCAAGCTTCGATCCGAAGCAATACCAGCAGGCACTCGTTCCGACGCTCGATCCGAGCACCGGCGCTTTTTGTACAGCCATTTCGGGCGGTTGCACGGCCATCAGTGCGGGCCTTCAGACCTTCGAGGGTGCGCAGTTCTATCTCAACGGCGTAACGATTGCCGGGCAAGGCGGAACACCTGGCGGAATGACGAAGAACTACTTCGACACCTACATGCCTCGCGTGGGTTTCTCGTATGACCTCACGGGAACTGGCAAAACCGTGCTGCGTGGCGGGTTTGGCACGTTCTTCGAGCGGATGCAGGGCAATGACGTGTACAACATCGCAACCGCGGCGCCGTTCTCGAATGCACCGAGTCTCGGCAATGTATCGTTTGGCAATCCGTTCCTTAGTTGGAAGTCGGGAGCGGCGCTCTCTTCGGCGCAGCTGCCGGTGGTGCCGCAAGGCATGACGACCATCGATCCGCGCTATCCTCCTCCAGGCATTGCGCAGTACAGCCTCGGAATTCAGCGCGAAATCGTGCCGTCGCTCATCTTCATGACTCAATACGTAGGTAACGAGGGCTGGCATCAGAACGTGATCTTCCCGATCAATCCACTCCCGTTGACCACGCCTTTGACTGCTCCGGCAGGTTGCGACACGACTGCGAATCCGCAGCCAGCATGCGCAATTAGCCGCAAGGTGCAGGCCGCTGGCAACCTCTCCAACGCGAACACCGCCCTCGCTCGGACCTTCCCGGGTTTTGGTGGAATCAGCGAGGAAACAAATATCGCCACAACGAGCTACAACAGCTTCCAGGCCGGCCTTCGTCAGCAGAGCAGACATGGGCTGACGTTCGAGATCGACTATACGTATTCACACCAGATCGATGATGAAGTGGGCAGCTCGGACCTTAACACTTCTACGAATCCATTCAACCTGAAGTATGACAAAGGATCAGGCTCGCTTGACCGGCGCCATATCCTGAACATGAACTATGTCTATCAGCTTCCGATCTTCGCTCACTCCAGCGGTCTGACGCATAGCCTGCTTGGCGGTTGGGAGATTTCTGGAACAGTTATTGCAGAATCCGGTTTGCCTTGGGCGGGAAACAATGCACCCGGCGGCGGTTACGGTGACACAGTGGGTCTAGGTGGAAACTACACGATTCGTCCGAACTTCAGCGGGAAAGTGCAGTATCCGAAGACGAGAAAGACGAATGGTGTCTACCAGTGGGTCTCTCCAACCGGCTTCTCGAAGCCTGTGGCTGCGTGGGACGGTGGACCGAATCTTGGCTTTGGCAATGCCGGCAGAGACATCGTTGTTGGCCCCGGCCGAACCAACTTCAGCACCAATTTGTACAAGTCGTTCGCATTCACAGAGCGGGCGCGGTTCGAGTTCCGTGCTGAATCGTTCAACACGTTCAATCACACGCAGTTCAATAACTTCCATAACAACGTAAGCGGCGCTGACTTCGGTGAGGTCAGTGGCGTACAGGATCCTAGAACATTCGAACTGGGCGGCAAGTTCATCTTCTAGTCCGGTTGGAATTAGCTCCGAAGGCGTGGCGATCAAGCGATCGCCACGCCTTTATTACGTCTAAAGCCATTATTGGAATGACACGGAGCAGGTCAACCAGTCCAAGGCAGCGGAGCAGACGCTCGCTGAGGAGCGGTTCATGTTGGACCGCTCCTGAATTTGTTCCGCAGAGGAATGGTTTTCGGCGTCGCTGCACAATGATGCGATTGCGTGAACAGGTCTTCTCAGACGCGGTTGATTCTGTTGCTGAGCTGTGTCAGGTTGTGTAGAGACCCGCGCTTCCCACTGCCTAAGCGGGCGCGTTTCCTCCGCGCCCGACGCACCTTCCCGAATGGAAAATTTTTCCGGTTGGTGTTAACCGAATTCGGTTTCACGATCCCGAGTATTGCCGGCGGATAAGTGCGTTCGCCACCGAACTCCCAACGGAGCATTTCACGGGTTAGTGTCTTGCCGACCTCGATGGTTGATGCCAGTCCGAGGTCGCTCGAAGTTCAGATCGCCTTAGAGACTGTCGGTCCGGATCCGGTCAGCCTTCGTGACCTTTGCAGTAGCGGTATACCCGAACCGTGTATCGGGCATTGGTCGAAGGGTGTATTGGGTTTGCATAATTCGGGGCTAGGCTTTAAGGCAAGCAAGTGTGTTGCATTCGGCCTTGAGTGGCCCCGAAGATGGGGTCACCTGAAGTCTGAAGCGCTTTTGCTGTTTTGGTATTCGGGATCGCCCGCCTCATGGCGGGCTTTCTTTTGAGGAAGCACGACGGGCGATGGGAACAGTGGCCCGGCCGCTGAACCGTGGAGTGAATACCAGATACCCGCCCCCCCCCAAGTATCCTCCTAGTGTTTTCAACGAGATACGGAAAGTAGTCGCTGTAAGTGGCACATTCTATTCAGATTGATACCTAAATATAGCTATCTATGCGGTTTAGACGATCATCTGGTGGCTCTGAGCAGCTGATTTGGAATCTTTTGCAAGTCAGAAGCGCTTCGCGCCATTGCAAGTTTGGCGCGTTAGCGGCCTTGTTGCAGAGCCGATCACGCCCTAGCGAGTCAAGAGTCAACTATTCAGGCGCGGGGCCTTACAGGATCCGATTTTCGTTCTTCGTGGATTAGACCCGATGGCCGCAAGTCAATTGTGCGGCGGCAAGCGGAAATAACGTGCAAAATCCGCGGAGTTTTTGCCCAATGCCCCATGCGATCTAACGCGTGGAGGTACTCAGAGCCAGTGTTTGGGAGCGATGCGGCGCGATTTGACCGGCTTGATTGGCGTAGAGAATGAATCCTCTGCTTTCCGCTTCGGACGCAAATGCGGAGAGGTGATCGTTGGCGAAAGCCGCTGATAGCCTGGTCTCCACTTCGCCGAGGGCGAGACGGGCTTCGCATTCGGCGCTGTAGAAACGGATCTGGTGGGCGCGCTGTGCGAGATTTGTAAGGCTGCGCTGAACCGCGCGCAGGGTTTCACGGCCTGCTCTTCCGTCGGGAGCCGCAGCGGCCTTTGCGCGGAGTTCGAGCGTCTCGAGCGGCATGGAGAAGACGGGGAAAGGCCTTACGTCGATCAGGGCTCTGGCCTGCTTCAGACCTGCGATCGTCTCCGGGATCTTCCCCTGCGCGAGCAGAGCTCTGCAAAGCGCGAGATATGCGCCGAACTCGTCGCCAGCATTCCTGTCCTTTTCGAACGATGCAATTACCTGGTGCAACGCGTGTTCTGCGTCGTCGGGATGGCCGCGTTCTATCGCGAGTTGAGCGAGCGCAACCTGCTGGTTGGAGGCATACCCATTGGCACCCTTGAGGAGCTCAGCTGCCTCCTGGTAGCTCTTCTGAGCGGCATTGAAGTTACCTTGCTGACGCTGGATGTCACCCAGGCCGGTGAGGGCGTTTGCATTCTGCCAAGGGTCTACACCTGTTGCGTGTAGAGAGTCGATCTGCGGCTTTATCTCGTTCGTTGCCTGATCGAGGTGTCCGGTGATCATGAGCAGGTTAGCGTGGGCGATGTGCGGGTACTGATCGAGCGCCGGTTTGGCGGCGTCATCGATTTCCCAAGCCTGACGGTAGAGTTGATCGGCCATCGTGAAGTTGCCGCGGGCTCCTTCGATATCCGCGATGTTGGCGACGACGATCCCGAGGTTGATTCGATCGTTCACCGCGGCGAAGTTCTTCTGCGCCTCTTTGTAGGTTTCTTCTGCCCTGGCCCACTGGCCCTGCGTTTCATAAATCAGTGAGAGATTGTTGAGACCTACTCCAACGCCCTCGTAGTCTCCGCCCGTCTGGAGCATCTGGATTGCCTTTGTGTAAAGAGGAATCGCGTCGAGTGGATGGCCTGTGAGCCGTTGATGTTCCGCCATGAGCTGAAGCACGCTGCCCGCGAAGTCTTGATTACCTGCGGCCGAGAAGATGTTGTAGGCCTCTCGGCACTCGGGTGCATCCTGCAGGTGCTTCGGATTTAAATAGCAGAGGCTCTGCTGGGCGCGCGCATACACCTGGCGTCTTTCCTGAGCGAGGGCCTTTTGAGCGGCACTGCGATAAAGCTTTTCGACTGCACCGAGATCGCTTGCCATCATCAAGATTCCTTCGCGGATATCAATCAGGGGGTCATCGCGCAACGGGGACGGAAGTTGCCGGAGACGGCGGACGGTCGCGAGCGATTCCTCGGGGCGGTAGGAATCACGCTGCAGTTTGGCAAGCTGCAGGCCATAGTCGAGATTATCTGGATACAGGTCAAAGAGGATGCGGTAGATATCGGCTGCTTTGCCGCGATCACCATTGGCTTCGTGGTAGCTGGCTTCGATCTGCATACGTTGTTCGCGATTGAGTCCGGCAGAGAGATCGAGGCCGCGTTTGGCTTCCAGTTTGGCATGATCAAAGTGGCCCATGAAGAGATCAGTTCGCGAGAGCATTGCGTGTGAGAAAGGGAACTTCGGATCTGCCGCAATCGCCTGTTCGAACAGTCCACGCGCCAATGGGAAGTCGTTTGCGCGCAGCTTTTCGAGTCCGAGGGAGTAAAAGCGGGCAGCTTCAGAATTGGAAGGCAGACTGGTCTGGGCGAGCAGATCGTTTTCATCGCGCGCCCGCCGCACGCCCAGGCGATCGCTCAATTTTTCGCCGGCACGCGAGATGATGCCGAAGAGGTCCTCTGCTCCACCGATCTCAGCAATTTCACTCAGCACCTCGCCGGAGTTGCAGTCCTGCAAGCGGACGTCGATGCGCAGTTTGGCGTGCCCAGGGGTTCCGATTCTGGTGTATGAGCCGAGAACAATCAGATCTGCGCCAAGAGCGTTGTGAATGCGCATAGTGGTTGCTTTGTTCAGCGTGTTGGCTTTGGCCCAAGGAGAATATGCGCGCAGGTTGGCGACATCTTCGGCAGATACCAGGCGGAGCTCATCGCTGCCGGCCAATTCTGTACTGAGCATCTCGGAGATTGCGGTGCCCAGCCAAGAATCTGATGCGGATGCGGAGAGGTTTTGGAACCCGAGCACAGCGAGCGATCGGCGAAGGTGAACCCGGGATGGCGGGGAGGTACTTGAAGCGATTGCGGTGGACCTGACGTGGGTCCACTGTTGCCAACCGACGCCCGCGGAGGTGATGAGCAGCAGGGTCACTGCCGAATAGAAGAGGATTGACGGGAGGCGGGGGCGGCTGAGGAGGGGTGCCGGTGCGGATTGGCTATCGATTGCAACAGGAGGAATTGACGGAGGCGGAGGAGCGGGCTGGGGTGGTTGCTCGCGTGTTGCCATCACCGGTGCGATGAAACGGTAGCCATGGCGGGGAATGGTTTCAATAAATCGCGGATTTTCGGGATTGTCGTCGAGAGCGGCACGGAGTTTCTTGAGGATTACATTCAGACTGCCATCGAAGTCGACGAAGGTCCCATCTGGCCAGAGTTGGGCACGCAGCTGCTCGCGGCTGACGATTTCACCTGGGCGGTCGAGCAGAATCAACAGAACACGGAAGGGCTGGTCCTGAAGCTTAACGCGCACGCCATTGCGGGTCAGCGTCTTGTCAGCAGGGTTCGCCTCAAACAAGCCGAATCGGAAGCTGCGCGCAGGGGAAGTGGCAATGTGCATCGCTGACCGACCGAGATGAGATGCGCCATCTTAGCATGATCAAAGATAGCTGGTCAGCCAACGAAATAAGGCGAAGTTTGGCAAGAACTTAGCGGGTCAGCTTCGTTTCATTCGCGATTCCTTTGACCCGGCTGTGGGCTAGCCGTATATGTAGCGCACATCGGGGGTCAAGCGTCGCTGCGAGCCGGACGATTACCGCGACGGTATTCAACTGAGTGGCCGGCGTAAAGGTTTGCCCTCGCCCATGCAGGCCTGCAAAGGCAAATCAGAGCGAATAATGAAACGTTCGGTGCGATGACTTCACCAGTTGGTTTGAATGATGCGGCACTTTTCGGGGGCCAGGATCGCTTTGGCGGAATGATGGTCGGTTGAAGGAGCAGTGAGGATGGCAAAGTATCTATCCGGTCCTCTGGTTCTGATTTGCGGATCAGCGCTAGTTTTGTCTACCTATGCGGCGATGGGACAGTCAGGGAAGACGCTGACAAACGACGATGTGGTGGAGATGGTGAAGAAGAAGCTTCCGGAGTCCGTGATTGTGACAGCGATCAAGAGCACCCCGGGGAACTACGACACCTCCGCGAGTGAGCTGATCCGGCTGAATGGGGCTGGAGTGACGGAAAGCGAACTGAACGCCATGCTCGCGATCGGTCATAAGGATGGCGAATCCCGACCTCAAGGGGCGACTGCTGACTCATCACCTGGTGCGATTTCAGCGAAGTCGAGGATGCCCAGCGTTTTGGTTACCGAGGGGAAGAACTCGTTGGAGCTGAAACTCGAAAAGACACAACTGGCACAGACGAAGAATAAGCCGACTTCGATGGGCAGCCTGGCGGCCGATTCCGCGATGACGCATGCGATGCAGGCGGGGATTAATACGGCGAGCTGGGATGCAGCGGTGCATATGAATTCGGGGGTAGGCGGAACGGGGGTGCTGGAGGGGGGAAGCATTGTCTCGGGGATGCTGTCGCACCGAACGCCGACGGTGACCTATGTGTGGGGTGTGCCTGGTGCGGCATCAGGGAATCTGGTGCATAGTTCGTCGCCGATCTTCGATGTGGATTTTTCGCGGACTCCGGGGGTGGATACGGAGGATTATGAGCCCGCGATCGTGAAGCTGACGCCGGCACAGAATTCGTGCCGGATCGTTGGGGCGACACAGGCCAAGGCGGATGCGAGCGCCAGCGCGGCGGCGGACTGGCAGGTCTATTCGCATTATCTGGAGGAGCGGGTGACGGCTGGTCCCGAGAAGCTGTCAGCCGGCAGGTTCAAGATCAGAGCTTCACAGCTTTTGCCGGGCGAGTACGGAGTTGTGTTGCGCCCTGTTTCAAAGACGAAGAAGTTCTCCGGCGGTGATGTGGCTCGCGCTCAAGGGGACGGGCTGATGTTTGATGCGATATGGACCTTCCGGGTGGCGGATGACGCGCAGTGATCTGCGAAGCAGGAGGCGCACCTTGCGAAGCAATCGCATTTGGCAGGGAATGGGTACTGCGATCGCGACGGCTGTGCTGATATTTGGCGCGGGTTGCAGGCACGAACCTCCTAAGGAAACTGAGCAAGTCTCGGCGCAATCGCAAAGCGGAATATCGACAGGCATGCAGCCCAGGAGCGTGCCGTTGGCTTCGCATGGGTCGGGATATGCGCACGTGACCTATCGCGCGAACGTTCGGACGATGGAGAAGGAGGAAGGGAAGAAGGCATTGATTGGAGTGAGCAGCAACGGCGCGAGCCTGTTGTTTGACGCTTCGAATGCGACAGCACGGTCGTTGCATGCGGGAGATGTGCTGCTGATCAAGGGTTTGATGGCGCGCAGGGTGCTTGGCGCCGAGACCACGCCAGATGGAGTGGTAGTGCTGACGCAACATGCGCTGCTGACAGACGTGGTGCAGGATGGCGAGATCAGGATTCAGGCTCCTGTCCATTTTGGCGCGCTGCAGCGGGCTTCGTTGGAGGAGCCGGTCCGACCGCTACCGCAATGGCTGGACCTGCTGGCGACGCCCGCGTATGCACAGAGTCCCGAGAACGAGAGGGCCAAGAGCGCCGAGGCGAAGGGGACGATGGATGCCTACGGAAACATGGTGAAGGGCGCATTCAAGTCGGTCGTGAGCGGGTGGGATACGGAGTTCAAGGCGACGCCGAGTGAAGGGCGAACCGACATGGATATCACGCTGACTCGGAACGTGGGCGGATTTATCGCGCTGATCACAGGGAAGGGCTTCATCTCGAACTTTCAGTTTGACTCGGCGATTGATATCAAACAGAGCGTGTTGCAGAACATGGATACGAGCTTCAGCAATCTGAACGGGAGGATGGATTTTCAATGGCAGATAGCGAAGAACACGGGCGGCGTGATGGCGGAGGAGAGCAAGATCAAACTTCCCGGTGCTATCGAGGTTCCATTGGCGGAGTTGCTGGACGGGCTGCCGCTGTACCTGGAGGTGAGCGGAGCGATTCTGATTCATCCAGCAATCACCGGCGGGAGCGAGATTTCGAAGGGGAATTTTCGAATTGACTATGACGGCAGCCAGCACTTCACGATAAAGCGCGGCAGCGTGAACACGGATGGCACGATCGGCGGGGATGTTCAACTCGGCGATCACCAGGATATTTCGCCGACGGCGCCGCTGGGGCTGGTGGTGGCGTTTGCTGCTCCTCGAGTGGAGCTGACCTTCGGATTGAACAAGATCTACGACGAGAGCGACATCAAGAAAGCTGCGGACATTGTGGACAAGATCGCAGATGTGGTCGCCAAGCACCTGCTGAGTCCGGACAAGTATGCGGAGTACCAGAAGAATGGGCTGCATCTCGGGGATGTGTTTAAGAACGCGCTCTCAACGGACGGAGCTGCGTTCTTCCAGATGATCGGGACTTCGGCTTCGAGTTTCACAGGATTTTCGGCGATCAGCCCATGCTCACGGTATGACTTGAGCCTCGTTGGGGTAGTGGGTGCTTCGGCCGAGGTCTGGGGCAAGGATGTTGGGACGGTATCGAAGGAGATTTTCAAGAAAACGATGAGCAGGGTGGATCCACCAGGGATGCGGCTCTGTGAGGACATTGGGAAGAGCTAAGAGGAAAAGGAGCAACGCAATGGCTTTTTGTGGGAACTGTGGAGCGACACTCAAAGAGGGAAGCACTTTTTGCGGCGGTTGCGGGCAACAGGCGAGCGTTCCAGCGCAACAACCTGGTGCCGAGTCAAAGCCGGTAGCTCAGTCATCGGCTCAAGCTGCCGGGAGTGGTGGTCAGACGGGATGGACGCCAGTGAGCGCACCACCGCCGATACCGGCGGCGGCTTCTCCTCGGCCCGATACGATGGCGTGGTCTTCGGTGCCGAGTTCAAATTCGCCAGCGCAGGAAGCGGGCTGGAGTTCCGTTCCGGTGCAACCTTCCGCTACGCCGGCTGGTGCGGGACAGAATTGGAATCCTGCCCCGCAAAGCGCGACGGCGGCTCCGGTGGGAGCGGCGCCTGCGGCAAGTTCGGGACTGACACGGAATATGGCGGGGGCGCTGGCGTATTCGCTGGGAATTATCACCGGGATTCTGTTCATAGTGCTTGAGCCGTATAAGCGGGATCGCTTTGTGCGTTTTCATGCAATGCAGTCGATTTTGTATTTCGTATTTGCGGTTGCGTTCAGCATTGCTTGGAGCATCGTGGTGGGAATCCTGATGCACATCAGCGGCTGGTTTTTCGTTTTGGCGTTTCCGATCCGACTGATTATTTCACTGGCGATGTTTGGGCTGTGGCTCTACCTGATGTTCCAGGCCTACAACGATCGCGAGTTCCGCATACCGATTCTCGGGGCGATTGCGAGCAAGCAGGCGGGAGCCTGAAGACAGGAGGCGACAGATGAGTTGGCGAGATCCGGGAAGAGTGCTGCAAGTGGTCTCATCGGTTGTGCTGATTGCCCTGATTGCATGCAGATCGCATGAAAGAGTGAATGCCGAAATCGAAAAGGGAGAGGCCTTGAATCAGCCTGCGCAGCAGTCAAAGGCGATCGGCGGGACGTATTGCCTGGAAACGTACGCACAGGGACCGGCGCAGCCGAACAAGGTTCACTTCTCGTACAAGGAGAGCGAGAGCGACGGGTCTTTCAAGGAATACGAAGGAGATCTCGCGGGCGACAATCTCAATTCGAGCGTGCACGAGAAGCGCGTGGCAAGCGATATGGATCGGGAGATGGCAAAAGATCCTAAAATGAGCGCGCCGGCGGTCGTGAATGGCTTTGTCGAGAACACGAGAACACTGCATTCGATGCGCAGCGATCGTTCCGGGTGGGTGATGGGATCGGGCGGACAGGTGCATGCATTTACCCCGTGGGGCCTTTTTATCGCGAAGCCGAATGTGAAGGAGATCGGCACCGAGAATATTGCCGGCAGGGATGCGATGAAGTATGCGGTGGACACCGATGGTCAGAGCCAACTCGACAAGATGCCGCTGACGATGACCGGAGGGATCAAGGATTACACGATCAAGGGGAGCGCGTGGGTCGATGGCAAGCAGGATTGCATTCTGCAGTACAACATCGACTACAACGAGGTGCTGAAGGACGGAAGCCAGCGGAAGACGCACTATGAGGGAAGTACGACACGGCAGTGAGGGAGAGGCGGAACGGGCGGAGCGGGACCAGAAGGTTGAGTGGTGACCCCGGGAAGATTCGAACTTCCGACACGCAGTTTAGGAAACTGCTGCTCTATCCACCTGAGCTACGGGGCCACTTTATTTATTAACAACATACAAAATACACGCACTCACGTCAACTCCCTTTAACTCCCCATGATATAGTGAGCCTGTCTGAGCGTCACCAGGAGAGGCGGGGCGAAATGAGGGCCAAGAGAGCACGGTATCAACAGGGTAGCATCCGGAAAGTTCCACGCGCGACCGGGCACGTATGGGAGGTGAGGTTCTCGAACATTACGGGCGGGAAGCGCACCCGGAAGACGATCATCTTCCCCGTAAACAGCGAGTATCCGACCGAGAAGGCAGTCCGCAAAGCCATTCAGACGCAGGTCACTCTTGCTAACTCAGACAGTGAGCGGAGCAAGGTTGCCGCGACCTTCGGTGCGATCACAGAACTTTACCGGTCGGAGCATCTTCCCACGCTCAAACATTCGACGCAGAGCACAAACAAGTATCTGCTCAAGGACTACATCGAACCTCGATGGGCAGAACTCCGTTTAGAGGAAGTCACTCCCCATCGGGTTTTGGTTTGGTTAGGGGAGTTGAGGGAGTTGGCACCGACCACTAAGGCCGCAATCAGGTCGATTATGAGCCAGTGCTTCCATCTCGCTGCACTACACGGCTACATGCAAGCCACAGAGCGAAACCCTATGGCCCTAGTGCGTATCAAGGGTACAAGCAAGCGAGAGAAGACAATTCGGATTCTTACAGAGGAGCAGTTCCGAAATCTGATTGACGCACTTCCGTCACCGCTGAACGTAATGGTTCTCCTCACCGGTGTTCTGGGTCTGAGAGTCGGCGAACTACTTGCACTCCACTGGGAGGATTTCGACCTCAACACAGGAACTGTCACGATCCAGCGGAACTTCACCCGTCAGCAAATCGGTTCGCCAAAGACAGACACGTCAAACGCGATGCTGCCTCTGGATGAAGCGCTTGTGGCCATTCTGAAGGCACATAGGCTGACAACAAAAGACAGCGCCTTGGTCTTCCCTTCTCCGCGTAATGGCAGCTATAGGTCGGCGGGGATGGTCATGTCGAAAGGCATTCAGCCGATTGCTGTCAAGATTGGAATCGGCAAGATTAGTTGGCATGGATTACGCCACTCGTGCCGGACATGGCTCGATGCGAAGGGCGTACCGGTTGGTGTGCAGAAGGACCTGCTACGTCACGCTGATGTGAGCACCACAATGAACCGCTACGGTCTCGCTCTGCCCGACGCAATGAGGACAGCACAGAGCAAGATAGTAGCGACATTGTTGCCCCCGTCGATGACTAGGCCGCCTAAGGGCAGCACTAATTGAAACTGGCCAGCCACTGCTGAAGACCTGCAGCGGGGAAGCGCCACAAGCGGCCAGCGCGAAAGCAAGGCACCTGACCAACTGCAGCCATTTTGAGAAGCGTCTTAGTCGATATCTGTAGCATGGCAGCTGCTTCGGGAGGAGTGAGCACTGTTGGTGTGGTTGTTTCCGTCATCCTGCCACCTCCCTGGATTCCACCGCTGTTCCCATCGCCTCACAGGCATCCTCTAGGCCAGCATCGATGACCGCATCAATGATCACATCACGCTCGATTATTCTGCCCAAACGTCTATGCAGCATCATGCGGCCAACTTCGTGCGGCACCGATAAAACCAGCCCGCTGGGAATCGCCCCCGCGTCCTCGAAAACCGTGATCGCCATGTTCGATGGAGGAATGAAGGCCCATTCCTTCCGTCGCTTTCCCAGAACCGCATCAATCGCGTGATTCCACTTGCGCGCCTTATCAGCGTCTTTTTTGTCTACTGAAGTCCTGCCAATAATTTCACTGCGCTCATACTCTACAAATTTGTTCCTGCTCACTCTCTCTCCTATGTATGTTTACGAACACTAAAAAGCGAAGGGCAGAATCCGTGATGGACTCTGCCCCTCTGTGTGTGCTGATTTAGGTGGTTGGTTTAGCTTGCTGCGATCCTGACGCTCTGGAGTGCCGCCGCCTGCAACGATGCACTTCCAACGCGCGTGCTGACGATGATTGCCGACTCGTTGAACTCGGCGAATCTTTCCGAAAGAGTCTGCACTCGGACTTCGCTGCTAATTACCTGCAAACCATCAAATAGCGATCCCAAAATTATGGGCTTGGCGTTTGCCGCGAATGCGCCAGCGGTTGGACTGGGCAAGCTCTGGTTCAGCACAATCCTGCGGCCAAGCAAAGTATCGAATCCGCCATCTGTTCCAGGTATGAAGTAAGGTCGGCTGGTCGAATCTTTAAGTCCTGCGAGGTAGTTCCGGGTTTTGCTCGACATTTGCCAAACGGCCCTCGGCAAGTAGGCAACATCGAGCGCATCGAAGGTGTTCGTCAAGTCCGTCCAACCGATGCCAGCAGCGATGCTGCTCGTGGTCGTGGCTGTCTGCGCAATGTTCACTATGCCGGGGTTATTCGGCGTAGCGGTGCCGGACACGTCCGCAGAGGCAGTTAACAGCTTCTCGATGCCGCGCCCTACACGAGATTGACTTAAGTTCGTCAGCAATTTTTCGAGATCGAAATAGCTATCGGAAAGCAGCTGATTGCTGAACCGTATAATCCCGGTCGAAAAAAGATCGGTGGAAACTGTCGACGAACTGAATGTTGGATCAGCCTCGCTCAAGCTGACAGAACCTTCCGTGATCAGCTTGAGTCCCTGCGCAGTATCGTCTACCTTGCTGATTTTTGCACTGCGCCCATTCGAACTCTGGCGGACGTTTGCGTAATCGAACAGGGGAGCGTACAGCTTCAAGGACTCGGAGAGAAAGCCAGAGAATTCTACGGGGACGACTGCACCACCTTGACCGGAAACCGTACTGATTAAGTCTCTGTACTCAGGAATGCGGTCATCATGCCGCCCCTGAAGATAGAAACGCCATGCTGCATTGAGTTTTGAACGGCGCTGTTCGCGAGACTCAGGAGTAGCAGGCGGTGCGGCAACAGGGGCAGGGGTGGGCAGACCCGGCATTGCCCGCTCAATCCGCGACAACATGTCGATGTGTTCCTGCGTGTCGTCAATTTCCTGGATCAGTTTCCGATGCTGCTCCTTGCTTTCTGCAGACTTGAGACCGCTTTCCACGAGGGTCGTTGCCGCTGAAATGAGTTCTGCTTTCTTTTGATTAAGGTTCGTGATCGTATTCATTTAATCTTGGGTTCCTTTATGTTGTGGAGACGCGTGAATGCGTAGACGCACGGGTGCGGTCACCGTGGCCTAGGAGTTTGCAGAAACCGATTTAGTGAATTGGCTACCGGAGACGGCGCTTAAGGATGTCTAAGCGCGCCTGTCGTGTCATTTGAACAGGGCAGTCGTCGCAGTCTTCATCGTCACAGTCAGGATTTGTGCAGTCTTCGCAATCGCCATCTTCACAGGCGTCGCAATCACATTCGCACTCGAACGACCGCTCTTCGTCGTCGTCCACTGCATCTTCGTCATCGCGTTTAAGCTTGCTTCTGATGTCGGCGGGACAGCTGCGAAGATTGGCAGACGTGTTGGGGTATGCGGCTGCATTGCCCGTCAGAATGCTGCCTTCAAACAAAACAGCATTTGTGATCGTGCGAAGGATTTCACCATTGGGAAGCTGCGACCAAATCTCGCCATCAGGCAGGGGAGCGAATCCGAAGCTGCACTCATACGAATCGCCTCGTTCCATGAGGCTCACTAGATCGTTTGCATAACTGGTATCTGGCAATTTGACTCGGAATGCTAGACCCTTTTGGTCTTCGGATACTTCTAGCGTACCGGATTGCGTCTTGCCCAACAGCATCTGCGCGTCGTGATCACGGAAGCACGCGACGGGATTGTCCTTCAATGACTCGGAGAAACAGCCTTGTTGCAGGACCTCACGAAAACCCAGGTCGTGCGACATCGTGCCGAACGTTGCAAAATAGCCGTTGACGCTGATGCCATCGGCGCTTTTGCGAATCTCAAATTTCTGTGGTGCGATGCGAACTTCGTGTTTTGAGGGCTGCTTTAATTCTCTTTTCTTCTTCATCTAATTCTCGTTTCCAGATTGGGGTCAACGTACGTCGCATATTCTCTATGTGAGCGTGGGAAGTGAGGGGATTGAAGCATTCGGTCTCTGGCTTCCATCGCTTCCTGCAGGGTGTCTAGAACAGGCCGGTATGCGGCGCGGGGAATCGTCACCCGGAATTGTTTTGTTTCCGGCATGAACTCGATATGTTCATAGGGATTTGGTTCTTTGGGCTGCCACTCTTTCAATGCTGTCTCCGATGTCTCTGTGAATGGGCGTGACTTGTCGCGGACGCGAAGGAAACACACTTCGCGCCCAGGATGGCTCAGAATTCAACTTGAATTGCGGGAAAGAATCAGGCGGCGATTCGAACTCAGTTCGAAGGCTTGAAAATATAATCCAACTCTGGGTCGTTGTTGCCTTCGTCTAGGAATCTCTGAAAAGGATCATCCCCCGTGTCGTCATCTGCGTCAGGCGCTTCGACCCTTGGACGGTCCAACGGGTTCAAACCGAACTTTACGGCTGCTTTCATCATTGCGCTTTGATAGATGATTTCGTTGCGCACTGCAGGATTCACAATTGGCCGTTCCGTTTTCCCCGTACGCGTCGTGCTGGTGACCATCAACGTCTGACCATTGGTCTCGACGTCCAGAGCAGCCTCACGCCAGCGGGCATACAAGATGCAGTACGAGGCCAGCAGGGACACGTCCGGCTGCTTCAGGATGCCCTCAGCCTCCAGGAAGGGTGCGACGGCTCGCCACTCTGACAACGCCAACTTGATCTTGCGTACGTATGTGGGAGGTCTGCTGGCCACACCATGACTGGGCACGAACTGAAGTCTGTTTCGCTCCCGACTCGCTTGATAGGTCCCTTGGAGCTTTTTTTCTGCGCTGCTCTTTCTTCTCATCTTGTTCGTGTCCTTTTGGCGTAAATATGGCCATATTTGCGGTCGAAAATGCTTGATTTTGGGGCCGGTTCTGTGCGATTATTAGGCAGTCACAACCTAGCTATAACTTATTGAAAATAAGTGCTTTCCACCCGCCGGAGTTCCGACTTCCATGGAGAACTATTTCTGAATTTTGCAAAAAAGCTTTACTTGTATATGTTTTTCGGTGGCCGTCGGTCCTCTTTAATTTTGGCTTGAAAAATCGCCAACACCCCCATCCCCTTCACCCAATTGGGTTTACCATGCAACGCTGAATCCCAAATGCAGTGCGCTATGGACGAACGTTACCCTTTTTTCGGAACGATGCGCTTTACGAGTCGCGTTCACCATACCTCGTGTCACAATTCAGAACCGAGGGAAGAAGATGCTGAACGGTGTCAAGCTCCTCCTGATTTTCGGCTTAGTCTCTGTGGCGGCCAGTCAACAATCACAGGCACAGATCACGCAGTCTCGCGTGACGATATTGGTCACAGCCAGCAATGAAACCGTGACCGCAAGCAGAGCGACTGGCGCAGCGACAGTAGTGGGCCATGTAGCAGTTGGAACAGCAGGGACAAATACGAGCACCTATGAGCACTCGGAGGTATGGGAGGTTGTGCGCAGATTCAATGAGGGGTGCCCTACTGCGATCTTTGTGACGAATCCAGAAACTCCGCACTCCCTTACGATTCATACCGATTACGAGAAGGTCAACGGCGGTTTGCTCATGGGCACGGTGATCCTTTACCAACTCGTTTTGTTAGACAATGCGAACAACCCGCTTTACGTAAGCAAGAAGAACTGGTTGCGTCGAGAGATCAAACCTATTTGCAAAATCATTCAGAAGCAGTAGCTGTTCTGTCTCTCCGCTCACTCCTTCGCAATCTCCTCCAACACTGACTTCAGTGTCTCTGAGAAGATCGTCACTGCCTTGTCACCAGTCGCGTCCAGTGTGGGACGTGCGAAGGGATGAGCCGGGTATTTCTTTCGCTTCAAACCG
>Ga0207695_10000458_pt1 | contig 88734 bp, 84 predicted proteins | sample KBSC54metaG_FD_184354 | JGI IMG/M metagenome (GOLD analysis project Ga0207695, IMG submission 184354) | Corn rhizosphere microbial communities from Kellogg Biological Station, Michigan, USA - KBS C5-4 metaG (SPAdes) (version 2) | ecosystem: Host-associated > Plants > Roots > Rhizosphere > Soil... | reverse complement strand
CCTGTCAGAATGAAGGCGAGCGGTCGTCCGAGGGCGTCGAGCGGTTCTTCTTGGACCGTCTGCCTCGACCCCGGTTCTTCGGTTCGATTGGCAACAGACCCTCCAGAATGCGCCATTCTGTTTCAGTGAGATCGCCCCGGCTCAATGCTGCCACCAAAAAGCAGCCTTGAATCAGTGACTGGTCGGGACGTCAATGATTGAGATACTTTGAGCTTCGTTTGTCGCGGAAGACGATGCTAAACCTATTGTGATGATTGAGGAAAATATGGGAATTGAGTCCGATACCAACATCGTATCAAACGAGTTGGAAGCCTTTACCATTACTCGGATCGAGGCCGAGCAGCCAAAGTGCATTGCTTTGTTCGCAGTCGGTCGTGGTGGTAACCCGGCACGCCACCATCATTTGCTGCAGACCATGGCTAACAGGAGTTGCACGGTCATTGCGCCACACTTCGAAATGCTGGCCTCAAGTGTCCCGACCAAAGCCGAGTTGGACATGCGCATCCACAGGCTCGAAGCATCTATAGACAGTTGCGCCTACAGCAACCTCCCCATCGTTGGCATCGGGCATTCCATTGGAGCTACAGCTCTGCTCGCCCTTCAAGGCGCCGAGGGCGAAACCCTTGATGGGCAGCAACTGATTACAGGCGCGACTCCACGCCTTGAGCGATTGGCCCTCTTGGCTCCGCCAACGGACTTCTTCCGCCGTCCAGGCGCGCTTCACCGTATAAAGATGCCGATGAAAATCTGGGTGGGAGCCAAGGATACTATCACGCCGCCGGCTCAATCTCGCTTTCTCATGGATGTGCTCGCCGCTCAGGCATCTGTGGCGGTCCAAGTTGATCCCGATGCCGGCCATTTCACCTACATGGACGAATTGCCGCCAAATGTGCCGGAACCTCATCCGGATCGGAACACTTTTCTCGCTGGCTTGGCCGATGAAATAACCGCGTTCTTAGTCGCATAGCGGCTAACGCGGCTAGCCGATACCGATCATGCAGCCACCGCCGGACAAGTATGACATCACTTGTAACCCAAGCGGTAGGTCGGCGGACTGTCAGCGATTTGTCCACGCGCCCTAGTACCTTGCGTGACTGGTGCGGCAGCCTTGCAGAGCGCTATGTAGTGCAGTGCCTGATCGCGGATGGCTTGTGCTCTCGACTGCTGGGCCTCGAGGTAGTCGCGCTCAGCATCGAGAATATTGAAGAATTCACTCGCACCTAGCTGGAAACTCACCCTACCAAGTCGCAATGTCTCTTCTGACGTTGAGGCAAGTTTTTCTTGCGCGGCAATATTGCGTCCATCTCTATTATAAGCCGCAAGCGCTTTTTCGACTTCGGCGATGCCATTCAGAACCGCGGATTGCCAAGCGGCTTGTGCTTGTTGCAATTGTGCTTTCGCGGAAGCGAGATTTGCCTTGTTCTTTCCCCCATCAAAAATGGGTGCGGTTAGATTGGCAGCCATTTGCCAGATGTCGACATGGCCGGTGTGTACGACTGCTGTCGGCGTAATATAGCCGCTGAGCTCCAAGGAAGGATAAAAGGCCGCCTTTGCAACTCCAACGCTTTCGGCGGCGGCGATGAAGTTCTTTTCCGCTCGCCGCACATCCGGTCTATTGCGGATGACATCGGTAGGGATGCCAACTCCGATTTTGTATCGCGGGCGCGGTTGAGCCGCTTTATCATGAAGTTCAGCACGCAGCTCTGCATCCGGCACCCCGGTCAGGCTCGCGAGAGTGGCGATAGAACTCTCAAGCTGGATCTCGAGTGACGGAAGCTCTGCATCGGCTTTCGCCACGAGCTGTTCGGCTTGAACGATCTGCAGTCCACTGCTTTGTCCAACGCCCTGACTGTCCCGCATCAAGGATAGATTGCGCTTTCTGTTTTCAACGGTCTGGCGTGCCAGCGCAATTCGTTCTTGGTAGTAGCGTAGGTCCACATAGGTTGACCCAATTGACGAAAGTACGTTTAGGCTCGTTTCGGCGGCGTCAAACACCGCAGCATCAAAGCGCGCCTCCGCCGCACGCTTTTGTGCCCGCGCGCCACCAAAAATATCCACAAGCCAGCTTCCCGAAGCGGTACCATAACTATTTGTCGATGTGCCAAATCCGTATTTGTCACCCCGCGCTTTGCCGACCCCGCCGGAGACCGTCGGCAGCAAGTTTGCCGATGCAAGATCGACGTTCGCACGAGCCTGCCCAACACGGCCTTGAGCCTCCAATATCTCGGGATTTTTCGCGCTCCCAAGCTCAATGAGTTTATTGAGTTCAGGATCAGCAAAAGCGCGCCACCAATCCTGGCTGATCGGTGAGGCTCTTGTTAGTCTTGTCGCGCCAACGAATGTCTTTGGCATGTCTGCCGCCGGTGCACTTACGGATGTATCGACGCAGCTGCTGAGGGTTCCGATTGCAAGAATCATGGGAATGCAAAAAGCATGCGAGTGGAACATGGCCTGCACTTTCGCAAAATTATGGGTGGTTAAACAGGAAGAATCATACGCATGAGCAGTCCGCCTTCCGCTGGAAGCTCGGCCTGTACTTCGCCGCCATGGCGTGCGAAGGCGTGTTTTGTTATCGCTAATCCGAGGCCAAAACCGACGGCGCCAGGGGGAAGATCACTTCCACGCCGAAACGGTTGAAAGATTGCCTCGAGAATATCTTTGGGGATGCCCGGACCTTGATCCACCACGGTAATCGCGAAGGCCTGATCTTCCCTCTTGGTTCGAATGAGGACCTGTGTATTTGATGGGGAATATTTGACAGCGTTTCGCACCACGTTTTCTATCGCTCTGTAAATGAGCTCACCATTAACGGATGTCACGCAGGATCCTACTCCCTCGTAAAGCAGAGTGATGTCGCGCGAAGCGCCTTCAAACGCGCAATCGTCGGCAATCTCGCGAAGCAGGTCGACTAGATCAACGGTCTGTCGCTCCAGTGGTTCAATCTCGGTGGTGGTGAGTCTGGCGAGAGTCAGAATCTCGCCAACGAGATCATCCATTCTTGCGATTTCTCGTTCGACACGCTCGGTCATTGCATGCAATCGACTGGGATTCTTGTTCAGAAGGCCAATTGCTGCCTGCAGCCTAGACAGAGGTGATCGAAGTTCATGAGATATATCGTGAAAGAGACGCTGTTGGATATTCTGGAACTCCTGCAGACGCGCCGCGGTGATATCAAAATCATGAGCAAGCGCTGCAATCTCATCCCTCTTTCGATCGATCTTATTGCCGATTCGTATATCGAATTGGCCGAGCGCCAAGGCGCGCAATCCACCCCTTAATTGTTCCACGGGCCGCGTTAGATATTGCGCCAGCCAATAGGCAGCGAGTGCAGCAGCAAACATGGCTGAAGCCCAAGGGACGAGCCTCGGCAGATTGCGTGATAGAAAGCCGACTTCCGTCGCCTCGGCGCTCAGTTGAAAGCAATGGTCTGCATTGACGACACGTCTTTCAAATTTATCCGTAACCTTGATGGTGCATTCCATTGGTCCGCCGATGACCGTCAGTTTCAGATGGACTGGCGACGGCGTCTGCGCAACGGCGGACAGGAATTGTTGTGATACGTCAACCCCGCCTGTCGCCAATAACCTAGCGGCTGTATCGAGCGCGAAAGATGTCCGTTGGTCGCGGAGTTCTTGCGCGGGAGGTACCAGTCCAAAGACAGAACCGATCGCAAACAGTATCGCGATTGATAGAGCCATTGTAAGCCAAACAATTGCGAAAATCCTCCAAAATAACTTTCGCATCAGTACTCCTGCACCAGTTGATATCCCTGGCCGCGGATGGAGCGAATCCAGGACGTGCCGTCATCACGGGTGCCGAGCTTTTGGCGTACGCTGCTGATATGAACGTCGATGCGACGGTCAAATGGCGTAAGAGGTCGGCCGAATGCGCGCCGAGAGATTTCCTGCTTTGGTACCAATTGCCCGGCATTGCGTGCCAACACTTCGAGTATGTTGAATTCCGCACCCGTTAATTCCAGCGGCTTGCCTTGCCATTGGGCGGTTCGACTGGCCGGATGTAAGGCGAGGTCACCGACCTGAAGAATATTTTCATCACCGGGCCTGCTTCCTGCTCGCCTAAGAATAGCGCGAATGCGAGCGACCAGTTCACCGGGAGAGCACGGCTTTGCGACATAATCATCCGCGCCAAGATTGAGACCGGAAATTCGATCGATGTCATCTCCCTTTGCCGTCAGCATCAAAACGGGTACATCGCCTAGGCGACGGATGCGTTGCAAAGCGTCTATGCCGTTCATCCGCGGCATCATCACGTCGAGAACGATGATGTCCACCGATTGGTCGGCGGCACTAGCTATGCCAACACGGGCATCTTCCGACGTCTCAACCTGAAACCCTTCCTCTACAAGATATTCGCTGAGAAGGGTCGTCAGCTCACTGTCGTCATCGATCAAAAGTACTTTCGCCATATCAGGTTCCGTGTGCATTTCCTCGGCACGAATACACCCAACAACGCCGATCGGAAGAAGTTTTACACAACTTTACACTTCCTTAACGTCGCTTAACATCACAGTCGCTATCAGAGGGCCGTCGGCAATTTGCCCCTGGAGCCTCGTATTGACTGAGACAACTGAATCCCATTCGCAGTCTTATCCCGTGCCATTAGAGGGGGCGGGACTGGATACCGATAGCGGAGCTCGCAGGAGCAAGCTGGCGCCTACAACACAGGGCTGGTGTCGAAGCTCAGCCCGATGGCTGAATATGCACCAGTTTAGCACTCTGCTTCTTTTGGCTGGTGCGCTCAGCGGCTGTGTCGTCGGCCCAGACTACCAGAAGCCGGGGCTTTCCATGCCCAAGAGCTGGAACACCAGAGCGCACGATAATCCGGACAAGCCACCAGCACTTGCGGAGTGGTGGAAGCAAATGAAGGATCCGATCCTCGATGACCTTATTGCTCAAGCCGTCGCGGCCAATCTCGATGTCGCTACGGCGAAAGCAAAGATAAGGGAAGCTCGCGCGACCTATCGCGAACAGGTTGGCGCACTGCTCCCGACGATCGAGGGCACGGCCTCCGCGACACGCAACCGCACGGCCGCGTCTGGTGGCACGCCGGCTACCGCCTACAATGATTATCAGCCCGGTTTCGATGCCAGCTGGGAGCTTGATTTATTTGGGGGCAATAAGCGTACGGCGGAGGCTGCGAAATATGGCGTCGACGCCGCGGAAGAAGACCTGCGCGATACGCTCGTCACCCTGATTGGGGATGTCGCGACCTATTATCTTCAGGCACGCGAATATCAGCAGCTGGCGGAACTCGCTCAAGATTCTTCAAAATCTCAGGCCCAAACGGCCGCGCTGACGCGCACACAATATAGTGCGGGTGGTACGTCGTTGGTCGATGTTACCAAGGCCGAAGCTCAAGCGGCGTCCACCCATGCCGATGTTCCATCCTATGAAATCTCCTATGCCAAGTCAGTCAATCGGTTGGGGGTCTTGCTCGGCAAGTCGCCATTGCTGCTTGAGAGCCTCCTGGGCAAGAGGTCAAGGCTTCCCGTTCCTCCCGCGAAGATCTCCGTCGGAATACCTGCCGACATATTGAATACCCGCCCAGACGTGCGCAAGGCAGAACGTGAACTGGCCCAAGCGACAGCAAAGATTGGCGAGGCCGAGGCTAATCGATACCCGTCGCTGAGCCTTACCGGATCCATTGATTCTTCCGCCACGAGCATTTCTGATCTGGGTAAGAAATCTACCATCGGATGGTCGTTTGGCCCTTCGCTTACGATTCCGATCTTCAAGGGTGGCCAGTTGAGGGCGGCGGTTAATGTCGCCAAGGCACAACGTGATCAGTACCTCTTCTCCTACCAGTCAGCCGTCCTCACCGCTCTAGAGGATGTTCAGAACGCCATAATTTCTCTCAATCGATCGAGGGCGCGCTCGGTGGATCTGGCGAAGTCGGTCGAAGGCTATCGGGCGGCTGCGAAGCTTTCAAAGCAGCTGCAAATCGCCGGCGAAGGGGATCTGTTCGACGTGTTGGACGCCGACCGGTCTTTGTACTCGGCCCAAAAAAGTCTCATCGAGACCAAAGCCGATATCGCGACATATTATATCTCGCTTAACAAAGCGCTCGGAGGCGGATGGACCGGTCCGATCGACATTTCACAGCCGGCCGTTCGCGACGTGAACGAGGCTCCGCACCTTCAGGCAAAGCAATCCGCTCAATGACTATTTCACATAAGACTTATCTGGGAAATCCCCATCTCCGCGACGACCTAAAGCGCGTTATTTGTGGGGCTTTTTTTGCCGTCATATCGACGTGCATGGTTGGAACACGCCCTGTCGCGGCAGAAGAACAGGGACAAACCAAGGGGGCCGCGGCACTGACTGTCGCGACGGTTAAACCTTCGCTCCAAGACTGGCCTCAAACAATCCCGGCGAGTGGATGGCTGAAGCCTTGGCATGAAGCCGTGATTGAATCTGAAACGAGCGGTTTGCGTATCACAGAGGTCCTTGCCGACGTCGGATCCATCGTCAAGAAGGGCGATCCTCTTGTCCGGCTGAATCAGGAAGCCGTGCTGGCCGATCTGCGCAAAGAGGAGGCGGCTGTCGCTACAAAAGAGGCAGATCTAGCAAAGGCGAAGGTCGACGCGGATCGAGCGCGCACGATCGGAGGATCGGGCGCGTTGTCCGACCAGAAGAGAGTGGAATACCTGACCACGGAGCAGACCGCGAAGGCAGATCTTGATTCTGAACGGGCCACGCTTGAGAGCCAGCAAATTAAACTTGAGCAAACCACTATCACCGCCGTCGACGACGGCATCATCACCTCGCGATCAGCCTCGCTAGGTGCAGTCGTGTCCACCGGCACGGAGCTTTTTCGTCTTATTCGCCAGCAGCGCGTCGAATGGCAGGCTGAAGTGTCAGCTCAATATCTTCCGCAGGTCGAGATAGGGTTGCCCGCGGAAGTCACGGAGCCGGGCGGAAAGGCGTTTCAGGGTAAGGTCAGACTTATCGCACCAACCGTCAGCAGCGATACAGGCCGTTCGATTGTTTATGTGGAGTTGCCTAAAGAGCCTCAACCCCGTGTTGGTCTCTATGTATCTGGTAACATCGATATTGGTACGAAAAGAGCATTGACCGTGCCGGAAACCAGTTTGGTTTTCAGAGACGGTATCAATTACGTCTTTGCCATTGATCAAGTACGCCGAGTACACCGGATCCGCGTTGATGTCGGTCGCCGAAGAGAGAACCGCGTCGAGATTACAGCTGGCTTGGCGGGCGATGAGATGCTTGTGCGATCTGGCGGGGCTTTCCTCTCGGAAGGCGCGCTTGTTAATGTTGAAGGGGCGGCAAAATGAACATTTCCGCCTGGTCAATTCGCAACCCCGTGCCCTCTGTATTACTGTTTGTGTTGTTGACAGTTTGCGGCTTGCTCGCCTTTTCGAAGCTCCAGGTCCAGAATTTTCCCGACATGGATCTGCCGACCATCAAAATTTCCGCATCGCTTGAAGGTGCTGCGCCAACCCAGCTTGAAACTGAGGTTGCACGTAAGATTGAGGACAAGCTCGCCTCTCTCAGCCTTCTTGATCATATTACAACGACGATCACCGACGGATCGGTATCGATCAGCGTCTCGTTCAAGCTCGAAAAGAACAGCGAAACCGCACTTAACGAAGTACGCAACGCTGTTGATAGCGCCAAGAGCGATTTGCCGTCCGAAATGGAATCGCCGACGGTTTCCAAGGTGACGGTGCAATCTTCCGTTCTCGTAACCTACGCGGTGCGCTCCAAAGACCTCGACGAGACGGAGCTTTCCTGGTTTGTCGACAACGACATGACCAAGGCATTGCTATCGGTGGGGGGCGTAGGAGAAGTCGATCGATTGGGCGGCGTGGACCGCGAGGTCCACATCGATCTCGATCCCAACCTCATGACATCCTTCGGTATCACCGCCTCGGATATTTCCTCCCGCGTGAAGTCTGTTCAATCAGACAAATCCGGTGGTCGTGGCGAAATCGGCTCTGCCCGTCAAACCATACGGACCCTCGGTGCTCTTCCCTCCATTGAAGATCTATCAAAGTTGGCAATTCCGCTGTCCAACGGAAAAAGCGTCCGGCTCGATGAAATAGGCAGCGTCACTGACAGCTTCGCTGACCGTTCTTCTCTTGCCTATTTCGATGGAGAGCGCGTGATAGCCGTCGAGATCAAGCGATCAAAGGGCTTTTCCGATACGGCGGTTGCTGATGACGTCCAGAAGAAAATGAAGGAATTCGCATCTGCGCATCCGGAGGTCGAGCTTGTTGAAGCCTATACAACGGTAAATCCCGTCATCGAGAACTATGATGGCTCGATGCACATGCTTTATGAAGGTGCCATTCTCGCCATCGTCGTTGTCTGGATATTTCTGCGCGACTTTCGCGCGACCTGCCTCTCAGCGCTTGCTCTCCCACTCTCCATCATACCGACGTTCCTGGTCATGTATTTGACTGACTACAGCCTCAATACGGTTACGCTTCTCGCGCTATCGCTTGTTGTCGGCATTCTCGTGGACGACGCAATTGTCGAGGTGGAAAATATCACTCGTCATATTCAGATGGGCAAGACACCCATGAATGCGGCGCTGGAGGCGGCTGACGAAATCGGGCTGGCGGTGATCGCAACAACGTTCACCTTGGTTGCAGTGTTTCTCCCAACTGCATTCATGAGCGGGATTCCCGGCCTCATCTTCCGGCAATTCGGCATAACGGCTTCCGTGGCGGTGTTGTCCTCTCTTCTGGTTGCGCGCTTTCTGACCCCAATGATGGCCGCATATTTGATGAAACCTCATCATGTGGAGAAGGAGGACGGTCTGGTCATGCGAGGATACATTGCGATGGTCAAAGCTTGCCTCAACCACCGCAAATTGACCTTGCTTGCCACGAGCACTCTACTCGTCTTGTCTTTGGCAACTATTCCATTTCTGAGGACTGGATTCTTTCCTGCCTCTGACGATGCTCAGACGCAGGTTAGTCTGACACTTCAACCGGGCAGCGCCCTGGATCAGACGGATGCCATATCGAAGCGCGCAAGCGACATTATTTCCAAACTCCCCGATGTCACGCAGGTCTTCAGCGCCGTCGGAACCTCTTCAAGCGGTAGCGGACTCGATTCAACGACAACGACGGATGTGACAAAGGCCACTCTTGTCGTCGACCTGAAAGACATTAATAAGCGCAGCCGTAAACAGTCTGCGATCGAAGACGATATCCGTCACGCTCTTTCCGTGCTGCCCGGCGTACGCGTGGAGGTCGGGACCGGAGGCAATGGCACCAAACTGGAGCTCACTCTCGCAAGTGACGATTCCAATGTCTTGGAACAGGCCGCAAGCGCGCTTGAAAACCAGTTGCGAACACTCAAAGGTGTTGGAGCGGTCACGTCCAGCGCTTCGCTACAAGCCCCTGAGATCCAGATAAGGCCGGATTTCACTAAGGCCGCAGCACTTGGTATCACGTCTGAATCGATCGCCGAGGCGGTGCGGGTTTCGACGAATGGAGACTATTCCAGCGAGCTGTCGAAACTGAATCTGCCACAGAGACAGATTTCCATTCGGGTGCGATTTGACCCCCGTTCTCGCAGGGACATCGATGCCATATCGCAGCTGCAGGTCGCAGGTACAAATGGCAAGGTGTCGCTTGGAAGCGTAGCAACGATCACGATTGGAGGCAGCCCGTCCGAAATCGATCGGATCGATCGTGCCCGAAATATCACGCTGTCGGTAGAACTCAATGGACGCGTTCTTGGGGATGTGAATAAGGAAGCTCAAGCCCTTTCCGCACTGCGCCAACTACCACAAGGTGTATATCAGGTAGAACAGGGGGAGCTGCAACGCAGTTCGGAGTTATTTCAGAGCTTTGGAACGGCGATGGCTATAGGGGTCTTTTGTATTTATGCCGTCCTCGTACTCCTGTTTCATGATTTTTTCCAACCTGCCACGATCCTGATGGCGCTTCCGCTTGCACTTGGCGGGGCATTGCTTCCCTTGGCCATCACAGGCACCAGCTTTTCGATGCCAGCCATTATTGGACTGATATTGCTTATGGGAGTGGTGTCGAAAAATTCCATTCTCCTGGTCGAATACGCGATTATGTCCCGGCGACAGGGTCTCTCGCGCTTTGACGCGTTGGTGGATGCCTGCCATAAGCGGGCCCGGCCAATCGTCATGACAACAATCGCGATGGGCGCAGGTATGTTGCCGGTCGCTTTGAGCCTGAGTGGTGGCGATTCCAGTTTTCGCCAACCGATGGCGATCGTCGTCATTGGCGGTTTGCTCACCTCGACATTCTTGAGCTTGCTTGTCATACCGACGATCTTCACATTCGTAGATGACTTGGTGAGCTTCCTGAGGCGGCTCTTCGGCCACAATCAAGGACAGCATGGGGAGCCCCCACGCGTGGAAGCTGGCATCATCAAAGAAAATGAGCGCCGCCGACCGTCACATGGATCCGCTTCATGACAAATGCTGGCTGGTCTGCTGGTAGGGTTTGCCGGCATTGCGACGATTGCACAGGCTTTAGACCTCCCTGTAGTCGTCATCAAGCGTCCATCGGCTGAGCGCCCATTGGAGATTGTTTGAATTGAGTAAGGCGTCACTCATCTGGCGCGCGAAGAGTTCGACCTTCGGCGAGAGCCTCGGGAAAGATTTTTGATCCGCGATTGTCGAAAGGATGAGCCTTCGTTCGTCTTCTACGACGAGGACACCGGAGGCAAAACCGAATGAAGTTGTATTTCAGCAGAAACCCCAATCCACGCCTTGCAGTTGCCGTTGCGCGGTTCTTGAAAACAGATATCGCGTTCGAGTTCGCCGCACCGATGGCTCCGGGGCAATCGGAGCGATATCTGCCGCTCAACCCAAACCTTCTTTTGCCGATTTTGCAGCACTCCGGTCGAACGCTTTGGGAGAGCGATGCGATTGCCTGCTGGCTGTCCAGGCACGCCGGCTCGAACTTCTGGAGAACCGATGACGAAGAACCGGACATGATCCGCTGGATCAGTTGGGCGAAGGAGAACTTCATGAAGGCATGTGATATCGTTCATTGGGAGCGCGGCACGAAGCTGCGTTACGGTATTGGGCCGTGTGACGACACGATGGTTGCAGAGGGTCTAAGTCAATTCCACAAAGCAGCGGTCATTCTCGAAAGTGAATTGTCCGGTCGACCGTGGATCCTTGGCGAGACAATCTCGTTCGCCGATTTTCGCATGGCGACGTTCTTGCCGTTCAACGACGCTGCGCGTCTTCCGATAGAGGACTATCCCGCCATAAGACACTGGTCTGATCGCCTGGATCAGATCGAAGCCTGGCGCGATCCGTTTCGCGGATTGGACGCGCCGTGTCCGCCACCGCTTCCCAACTGAAATAGGCCTGCTCTGCTGGGCGATGGTGATGCTAAAGGTGCAGGGCTCTAGGATATCTGTCGGAGTGAAAGGCCGCCGTTCCATTTCGAGGGGTAGAGCGCCGAAGGTTTTGTGCTTGAATGCGGCAAATGCCATCGAGCCTGGCTTCCCGCTTGATTGTCACGCTCGACCCGGCGGTCTTGAAAGAATGTGAGCCTGAACCAGGATCGATTGATCCTACGCCGCTACGGGCCGTCAAAACATTGGCATATGAATTTCCGGTCTTTTCAGGATCAAGCACATGGTTGGAACAAATCCGAGCCGCATCAGACATCCTCCAGCTGTGTCAAACTGCGTTTGTGCATATATTATTGTTCCGGTAAGATTTTGGCGACTTACCGGTTTCCCGCTTAAATGCATTGCTAAAGGCGCTTTCGGATGCATAGCCGACGGAGTGCGCGATCAACGCCACCGATTTTCCATCCTCATTCCGGAGCGCCTGCTCGGCCAGTCGCATGCGCCACTCAGTGAGGTAGGCCAGCGGCGCGATGCCAGCGACGCTGCGGAACCGCTCGGCGAAGGTCGTCCGCGACATGGCGCAGGCGGCGGCGAAATCTTCAAGGCGCCATGCCCGCGCCGGATCCTGGTGCATCAAACGCAGGGCCGGCGCGATGCGTGGATCGCTGAGCGCCCTTAGCCAACCTCCGCTTTCGTCCTGCGCTCCGGCCAGGTGAGCTCGCAGGATCTGGATGAAGAGCAACTGCGCCAATTGAGCGGATGCGAGTTCGGCGCCGGGTAGATCGGAAGCACGCTCCTCGACGAGCCGATCGAGCAGCCACCGGAACGTCGCGGCCGCGGGCAAGTTCGCCCGCACGTGGATCCAGGGCGGCAGCGCATCCGCCAACAGGCGGCCGCTGGCCGGATCAAGCAGGACGTGCCCACCGATATGCGCGAAGTCGCCACCGTCGCCGAGTTGGGCCGTCGTTCGCCCAACCCCTGAGAACAGCGTCATCGCGTCGACGGGAGTGACATCCGGATCACTGGCGAGCACGAAGGCTCGCGGCGCCGAGAGCAGCCCTACATCACCCGTTGCAAACCGGATGGGCGCCTCGCCGTCAAGCGCCACCCAGCAACTCCCCTTCACGACGGCGAAAAACTTGATCGTCTTCGGGGCCGGGAATCGGATCGCCCAAGGGCCTCCAGCCGTGAAGCCACCCGTGACCAGCGTTTCGGCACGCACGAGTCTGAGAATTTGCGAGAAGGGATCGATGATCATTTTCGTATTATCGCGCAAGTATTGCGTATTCTCAAGCATTCAACGTCCGATCTGCCGCATCTATGTTCAGGGCCATGCAAACACAAGAGGGATTAGGCCCATGATATTGAGCAAGCGGAAGTTGGGCACCCAAGGCCCGCAGGTCGGCGCAATTGGCCTGGGCTGTATGGGCATGAGCCAGTCTTATGGTCCGGCGGACGAGGCGGAGTCGATCGCCACCCTTCATCGAGCCATCGAGCTCGGCTGCGACTTCTTCGATACGGCGGAAGGCTATGGGCCATACACCAATGAGGAGCTGCTCGGCCGCGCCTTCCGCGACCGTCGGGAGAAAGTGATCCTCGCCACCAAGTTCGGCTTCCGATTCGTGGATGGACGCCAGCTCGGCGCCGAGACCGACAGCAGCCCCGCCGCAATCCGCCAGGCGGTCGAGGGCTCGCTTCGGCGACTGCAAACCGACCACATCGACCTGCTCTACCAGCACCGCATCGATCGCAAGGTGCCGATCGAAGATGTGGCCGGCACGGTCGGCGAGTTGGTGAAGGAAGGCAAGGTGCGCTTCTTCGGCCTGTCTGAGGTGGGGGCTGCCACGCTGCGCCGCGCGCATGCCACCCATCCAGTCGCGGCGCTGCAGAGCGAATATTCGCTTTGGGAACGCAATCTCGAAACCGACGTAATCCCCGTCTTGCGCGAGCTGGGCATCGGTCTTGTGCCGTTCTGTCCGCTCGGACGCGGCTTTTTGGCCGGCGGGGTGAAGCGCGCGGAAGATTATCCCGAGGGCGATACCCGCCGCATCGACGAGCGGTATCAGGGTGAGAACTACGACGCAAACGTGCGTGCCGCACAGGCGGTGTTCGACATCGCTGAAGCCCATGGTGCAAAGCCTGCGCAGATCGCGCTCGCCTGGCTGCTGCACAAGGGCGATTTTATCGTGCCGATCCCCGGCACCAAGCGTCGCGCCTACCTCGAGCAGAATGTGGCGGCAGACGCTGTCCGGCTGACGCCTGCCGACATGCAGATACTCGACAAGGCTTTGGCGACCGGCACCGTCTCCGGCAATCGCTATCCCGCCTGGATCATGGCAGGGATCGACCGCTGATGCGCGACAAACAACACTGGAGATCATTATGAGTGAAGAGCTGGTACTCGTAACCGGCGGAAGCGGGTTCATCGCGCAGCACTGCATTCTGGCGCTGCTGGAGGCGGGCTATCGCGTGCGGACTACGCTCAGGTCACTGTCGCGAGAGGCAGAGGTTCTCAGCAACCTCAGGACTGGGGGTGCCGAGCCGGGCGATCGCCTTTCATTTGCCGCCGCCGACCTCACAGCCGACGACGGCTGGCTGGAGGCCGCCGCAGACTGCGCCTATATCATCCACGGTGCTTCACCGACGCCGTCCGGCGATCAGGTGCGCGAAGAGGATTGGATCCGGCCTGCGGTCGATGGAAACCTGCGCGTGCTGCGTGCGGCACGCGATGCCGGTGTAAGGCGGGTGGTGCTCACCTCGGCCTTCGGTGCGATCGGCGTCGGCCACAAGCCGCGAAGCCGTCCCTTCGACGAAACCGACTGGAGCGACCTGAACGGCAACGTCGCGCCCTATCAGCGATCGAAGACACTGGCCGAGCGAGCCTCATGGGACTTCATCGCGCGTGAAGGCAGCGGGCTGGAGCTGGCCACCGTCAACCCAACGACCGTTCTCGGACCGGCGCTGGGATCCGATTACTCGCACTCGATCCGGCTCATCAAGAACCTGCTGGATGGTCAGCCGGGCTGTCCCAAGATCAACACCTGCGTTGTCGACGTGCGCGACGTCGCCGACCTGCATCTGCGCGCAATGACCGATCCGGCCGCCAACGGCGAGCGCTTCCTTGCCGCATCGGGTGAGAGCCTGTGGATGGTCGAGATCGCCAGGCTGCTGAATCAACGTCTCGGGAAAGGCGCAAAAAAGGTCTCCACCCGCGTGCTACCCAACTGGTTCATCCGCGTCGTCGCGCTTTTCAATCCGGCGATGAAGGGGATCGTGCCGCATCTCGGCGTCAACATGAATGCCAGTGGAGACAAAGCCAAGCGCCTGCTTGGTTGGGCGCCACGCTCACGCGAAGACGCAATCGTCGCCACGGCCGAAAGCCTCATAAAGCTGGGGTTGGTCAACACGACAGAATAGAGACCGGCGACTGCCACACCGTACTTTATATGCCGATCAGTCCGGCGAGATCGACTATGAAGACCATATCTCGCGACGAGGCGACAGTCAGCTACGGGCGTTACTTTACGAGGCAGCGACCGCCCTCTCGAATCCGTCGCAGCTCGATCGAGACTGCGCCTTGAACACAGGAAGATCCACCCCGCGAAAACCCGTCATGCAGCGACCCCGTGTCGACCGCGTAGACAACCCTGCGCCGGGCAATGGACGAACTTGTAGAAACAACCATGCAGAGGTCCTCCTCAATCAAAGAAAAATGTCGCGCTGCGTGGTCTGCGACACAGCAATGACGCAGAGTGTCCAAAATTAGCTTAACTACCGGACATTCGGCGACCTCGGTGCCGGTTCACAGTCGATCCAAAAACGAGCCTCCCAAAAAATGCAAATGCCTCCTATTGACGATAAAAGCATATGCTCCTATTTTTGTCCGCATAGGAGCATATGCTCTCACCAACGAAAGGAGCGAGATCATGAGTGAGGCTGAGATACTTGTAAGCGGAGCAACCGGACGGACCGGGGGTGCGGCGATCGATGAATTACTGAAGATGGGCAAGTCGGTGCGCGCCTACGTGCGCTCAGATGACGAGCGGGCGACGGCCCTTAGGCGGCGGGGAGTTGATATCGCTGTCGGGGACTTCACCGACATCGATGACATCCGCGCCGCCATGGAAGGCATTCGGTCGGCCTATTTCCTGCATCCGATCGCGCCGGGCATTATCGGTGCTGCGGCCTATTTCGCACAGGCCGCAAAGGAAGCAGGCGTCACGGCAATCGTCAACATGTCGCAGATTTCGGCGCGTCGTGAATCGGCGAGCCACGCTGCGCAGGACCATTGGGTTTCCGAGCGAGTCTTCGACTGGTCCGGTGTTCCGACTACGCATCTGCGCCCGACCTTCTTTGCCGACTGGCTCGTCTATCCGCATTTTGCCAAGGAAATATGGGCCACGAAAAAGATCGAGTTCCCCTTTGCCGAAGGGCGCCATGCACCGATCGCGACGGATGATCAAGGACGGGTGATCGCGCATCTTCTTGCCGATCCGCTGGGACATGAAGGCAAGGTTTATCCCCTCCATGGACCACTCGAGATGAACCACACCGAGATCGCCACCGCCATGAGCGAAGTGCTTGGCGCGAAGATCGACTACGCGCCAACCTCCATCGAGGTATTCAAGGACAAGATGGAAAATCTCTACAAGTTTCCGCCTTTCCTCGTGCAGCACCTGGTCGAAGTCGCTCAGAACTATCGTGATGGCGTCTTCGCGGGCACGAACGATGCCGTCGAGAAAATCACCGGAACGCCGGCCCTCTCGGTCCAGCAATTCATCACCAACAATCGTGCCGCCTTTGCGTGAAAGCCGTCGAGGCAAGGAGTTTGAACAATGTCGAATACTCAAGGCGAACGTCACCCGTTTCTGGACGACCTGTCCGTCGACGCGGAACTGACCAGCTCCGTGCTGCGAGGCGCGGTCATCGGACGGGACGAGATCAAGCTGGCCGTCAACACGGTCGGGACCTTCTACGCTTCGCAGAATCCCACGTTTCTCCAGACTGTCGGCTCGCGCCTCTTTCTCGAATACGAGGCGGTCCTGACAAGCGGGGAGAGCCTGAACGCCGTCGTAGTTGTCGACCGCAACCCCGATGGTTCGGTGCCACGCGTCAGCGTGCGGATGAGCCCGCTTGGTGCTGTGTTGTCTCTCGCCACCAATCTTCGCGAGGCACTGTCCGGCCAGTTGCCGGAAGACCTTTTTCTTTAAACCCAACGCCCGCAGGCGGGTATCGATATTGGATGCCCTGATCTGTGGCTTTAGAGAGGTAATTTGTCATGGATGTCACCAACACCACCGTCTTTATCACCGGTGCCAATCGTGGCCTGGGCCTAGCGTTTGCGCGCGAGGCCCATCGTCGCGGAGCGAAGAAGGTCTATGCCGGCATGCGCAATACGAACGGCTTCGACGAACCGGGCATCATCCCCGTCCGGATCGATGTCACGGACAAAGCATCGATCGCCGCGGCAGCGGAACTGGCGGCGGATACTGATCTGCTGATCAACAACGCGGGCATCGCTGCTCTTATCGACGGACCTCTGGCAACCGATGTCGAAGAGCAGTCGCAGCGTCTGTTCGACGTCAACTATTATGGCGTCGTCCGCGTCACGGAGGCCTTCGAGCAGATCCTGTCGGCCAAGCCGCGTGCTGCCATCATCAACGTGCTATCCGACATCGTGTGGCTTCCGCGGCCCATTTTGACACCCTATGCTGCATCAAAGGCGGCGGCCTGGAGCTTCACGAACCAGCTTCGCTTTCACCTTCGAGATCGTGGCATCCAGGTTCTCGGTCTGCATGTCGGTTTCGTGGATACCGACCTGACCAATGGCATCGATGTGCCAAAAGCCAGCCCGCGGGATGTGGTGCGCCAAACCTATGACGCGCTCGCCGCCGGCAAGAGCGAGATCATGGCCGATCAGGGAACGACACTGCTGAAGAGCACGCTTTCAGCCGAGGTGCCCGGTTATATCACGCCGCCGCCAGGATTGTTCTAAGCGCTAAGATGGTGGAGAAACAGCCAAGCCGCAGGCTATGTGATGCGGAGGCCTTGGACTTTGCGCCATATAGCCTGCGGACGATAAGTAGGATTCGAAAGGAAAACGAGATGTTGTCGGCGAACCAACCGCTGGGGATCGATCAATGCAATTGCTCTGCCATGAGAAAGGCGAGCCGTCAGATCACGCGGTTCTACGATGCCCATCTTGAGCCCGTCGGGCTTCGTATCACGCAGTTCCTGACCCTGGCGGCGCTCGACGAAGCCGACGGTGCCGCTGTCAACGCTCTCGCGGAACGGCTCGATATCGAGCGGACGGCGATGGGAAAGATGGTTGGCTTTCTGGAACGCGACGGCTTCGTCACGATCAAGCCATCACCCGTGGACGGCCGAGTTCGTATCATTGAACTCACGGACGAAGGCCGACGCTTGCATGAGAGAGCGGCTCCTCTCTGGCAGGATGCGCAGCGAGAATTCGAGCGACTGAACGGTAGCACCAACGTCGCAACGCTCCGGCACAGCCTGAGAGAGATCGTCGTTGGCGACTTGCCGGCCGTCTCGCCCGGAGACTGAGCCTTCGAAAAGCCGTCCGGTTTGAGCGAGTAAGGTCACTCACAACGTTCCCGCCTCGGTTCTGTGAGCGAAAAAATTCTCGCAAGCGCCTTGTTTGGTTCGCTGAGTTTCGGCTGCATTTTCGAAAAGTGTACATGCGGTGGCCGCAGCAGCGTTGATTTTCCGGAGCTGTATCCACCAAGGAGTGAGACGACGTCACCTTGACGAGCCTCTAGCGAGATGCCGCGCAGTGAACTCATGACTGCCGAAGCTCTTGCGAACATTGTGAACGGAAAGTCGCGGCACGCCGGTTGATGAACCGTGCAGCTTTGGACGAGCGGCTCGCTTTCAACATCGATACTGAACCTCCCGACGAGAAGTAGGCCGTCCATCGCGTCAAATTGCATGCCCGACGATCATTCATCCCCCATTCAGTCTTTAGGTTTCAGGATGAGGAAGATATCAGGGAGGTTCACTATGAAAGTCTTCAAAACGCTACTTGCTGGAATCCTAGGTGTCGGCTTGCTTATCGGAGCTGGCGCTGCATCGGCCGCGCCGATGATGAATATGACAAAGCCGGAAGTTCAATCGTCCGTTCAGACGGTCCACTATCGTCATCACCGCCATTGGCATGGTCCACGGCATCATCGGCATCATTGGAGACCGCATCGCAGCTATCGGAGCCACTACTGGCGTGGTTATCACCGGGGTTGGTACGACCATCACCGGCACCGTCCCCATTATCGGCATCATCGTTATTATTGAGCCCGAAACGGGATTTGCTGCATAAGTTGATCTCAGCACAAAATGGCAGCGCTCCAGCGAGCGCTGCACGAAGGACGCTACAGTACGGCGCAGCGCGAACCGCTTTTTGATGAGCTCGCGCGACGCGACCCTCGCAAAGGCATACCTAAAAAGTACGCGTCCGACATTTGCGGGAGCACTACACGGCCCAAGTTCTTCGAACTAGGTCACGCCCCAATGGAGAAACGCCTTTTCGGATAGGTGCAATTCATGCACCGCCGCATCTATGATCTCCTGGAGCTTTTGCCACCCATAAAGGTTACGCTCGGCCACACGCTCCTGAATTGCGGTCAGCATCCAGCCGGCGGCCGCTATTCGTCATCATTCTTATAGCTATTGAAGTACTCCAGGCAGGCGAGGTTGCCGGGACGAGCTGAGCCGCCATCAAGATCCAAGGCTGCCATGAGTGAACGTGCGTCTCGATAGGCGTTCGCTATGCGCTGCTTATCCCGGGCACTGCTTTCGACACCGATCGCAGCCTCTGTCTGTTGAGCAAGGAATGAGCGAGCACGCATATGCTGTCCAATGACGCCTGTGCATCGACCCATTGCCGTTTCGATCAGTTTGCCACGGCCGATGCACGTCTGCCATTTCAGCCGGCCATCTGCCTGCGTGGTTTCTATGTGGACATCTCTCTGGCAGGACTTTTGGGCGTTAGGCCGTCCAACCGCGTTCGCTGGCGGTGGAATGACGACCCTTGCGTCCATGGTATGACGGAAAATCGCACCGTAGGTTGGATGGCCATCATAGGCTCCATCGGCAGTGAACTGGTCGATCTCATCATTGATCTGATCAAGCAACGGCGCCAGCTGCGAGACACCGCCGGTTTCCTGATTTGTCAGGCTATGTGCGATGATCTCGCCACGGCCGGCATCAACAGCCAGATGCAGCTTTCGTCAGCCGCGCCGGGAGGTCGCCAAACGAAGGACGCTCGAATTCGGGTTGCAGGACTGTTCGATCAGAGAAGCGCCATACAGGCGTCGGTCTATCTTCCTATGCCCAGAATGCGGACGATACGTCAGGCCGCACACTATTGCCTGGCGCCTGACAAGATGGGCAGGGAGGTGGAGGGTTCAGTCGAAAAAGCCCGCATCTTCTTCCCTGAGATATCTTCTGGCTCCTTCGGCGTCGATATCGAGGCCAAGCCCCGGCGCTTCCAGTAGGTCCACCATGCTGTCCTTCACGATCTGCGGCGGCAGGCCGATTACCAGATCCTCCCACCAGGGGTCGGAGGCGGTTGGATATTCGAACGCGATGTAATTTGCCGGCAATGTGGCGCAGACGTTAATCAACGCGCCGAGCCCCAGCAGGCCGTTAGCGGTGCCGTGCGGTGCCATCAGGATCGAGTGCATGTAGGCGTGCTCGGCGACCCACTTGAGTTCGGCGATGCCGCCAACGTCGGCTGGATCGGGGCCGATGACGCGTACCGCCTGCGTCTCGATCAGTTCCTTGAAGTTGTGCCGCAGGTAGATCTGCTCGCCAGTGTGGATTGGCGTCGAGGTGGAGGTCGTCAATTCCCGATAGGCTTGCGGATTGACCCAAGGCACATAGTCGCCAGTGAGCATGTCCTCGAGCCACATCAGATTGTACTTCTCGACCGCCCGAGCGAACTTGATTGCATCGGGCAGCATCCAGCCCGGGCCGCAGTCGAGCGCCAGGCTGACTTTGTCGCCCAGCACTTCCTTCATCGCGATCACGCAATCGAGCATGTGATTGAAACCGCGCTCGCTGATCACGCCCTGATCCATGGCACCGTGATAGCCGGCCTTCTTCTGCGTCACGCCGTAGTGGAAGTCGTCGATGGTGTCCTTCATGTTGGAGTGGAACGAGATTCCTTGCTTGACCATGAAGAAGTTCTGCGGCTGCTCCATCATCCATTTGACGTCAGCGGCGTAATCCTCCGGCCGGTCGCCCATGCGTTTTTGGCGAATCGAGCCGTTGTAGACGCGAACCTTGTCCCGCACCTTGCCGCCGAGCAGTTTATAGACGGGCACGCCCGCGGCCTTGCCAGCAATATCCCACAGCGCATGCTCAATAGCGCTCACCGCCGCGCCGTACGGCTTGAAAGAACCACGTTGACGGATCTTCAGCATCACTCTCTCGACGTCGGTCGGGTCTTCGCCGATCAGCGCCTCGCGGAAATGCAGCACAAAGGGTTTGAGGTAGGGCTTAGTGAATTCGACTTCACCCAAGCCATAGAGGCCCTCGTCCGTAACGATGCGAACGATCGGGTGTTTACCGATAACGGCGCAGCGGAGATCGGCGATCTTCATCTTCGTTCCTTTTCGTCTCAGCTCCAGGTGCGGTCCCAGGAATACTCATCGTCCCAGCGATCCGTAGGCTGCCAAATGCCGGTGACACCCGGCTGCAGATGCCCCGAAATCACCTCGTCCACGACATCGTCAATCCCCAGACCCGGCTTGTCGGGAACAGTGATGAAGCCGTTCTTCACCAGCGGCTTGGGAAGGCCCGTGACAATATCGTCCCACCAGTCAACATCGGCGGAATGGTATTCGAGCGCCATGAAATTTTCGGTCGCGGTCGCGACATGTGCCGCGGCCATTGCGGCGATCGGACTTTCTGCCATATGGATGGCCATGGCGACGCCACGGTCCTGCGCCATGTCGCCGATCTTCTTGGTCTCGAGGATGCCCCCGCTGGTGAGCAGGTCCGGGTGGATAACGGAGACGCCGCCACTATTGAGCAGAGGCTCGAAGCCCTCCTTGAGGTATATATCCTCGCCCGTGCAAATCGGCACCGTGGTGGCGTGCTGCAGTTGTCGGTATTGCTCGGTATACTGCCATGGGATCACATCCTCGAGCCAGGCTGGCACGTATTTTTCAATTCGCCTGGCAAGGCGAATGCCGTTCTGCACAGAGATATGGCCAACATGGTCGATCGCAAGCGGCACATCCATGCCGATGACCTCACGAACCTCCGCGATATATTGCTCAAGCAGGTCGAGGCCCTTCTCGGAAAAGTGCAGGCCGGTAAACGGGTGCGGGACGTTATGCAAATCGTACGCGGCATTGCGGACACGCCGCTCCTCAATGGTCTTCAGCGGCCCGCGACGGGGACCGTCGCGGTATCCTTCTAGTGAGCCGGCAGGAAACACGACCGCACCGGGCACATCCGCGATCTGCATCAATCCCAAATCCATCTTGAGGAAGGTGAATCCGAGCTCCATGCGCTGCTTGAGGCGCTTGCCGGTCTCGGTACCGCTCGGCACGGTGGCGTCGGTATCACAGTAGACGCGCACTTTCTCCCGAAACCGGCCGCCGAGCATCTGGTAGATAGGGACGCCATAGGCCTTGCCGGCAAGATCCCACAACGCGATTTCAACCGCCGATACGCCGCCGCCTTGCCGGCCGTGCCCGCCAAACTGCTTGATCCGGCGAAACAGGCGATCGATGTCGCAAGGGTTCTCGCCAAGCAACCGGCTCTTGAGCATCAGTGCGTAGGTGGCGCTGGCGCCGTCGCGCACCTCGCCAAGCCCGACGATACCCTGGTTGGTGTAAATCTTGAGTAGCGTTGAGGTAAACGGCGCGCCGACAATTTCGGCTACCCGCATGTCGGTGATGCGAAGGTCGGACGGCTTGGAATGCGTGTTCACCCGATTGAGCGCCTGGTCGGCTCCATTTGCCTCTGCCATGATTTATCCTCGTTCTGGTCGGCGGGCTCGTCGTCGCGCACGCTGAGGCGGCGCAGAGTGTTGCTGGCTAGGCCAACTCTATCTCGTGGTTTTGAAGGTAGTCGCGGTTCATTTCAACGCCGAGGCCAGGCTTGGGCGTAAGCTTGAGGCTGCCGTTCGAAACATCGAGTGGCCTGTCGATGAGATGATCGTATTTGCCCAAGTTCCACTCTGACGTTTCAAGTTTGTAGAAATTAGGAACGGTCATCATCACCTGCGCTCCCGCGACCACGTTGATCGGCCCTGCTGCGTCATGCGGCGAAACCGGGATGTAATAGGCTTCGCATAGGGCAGAAATCTTCTTGAGTTCGGTAATGCCGCCGGTCCAGGTGACGTCCGGCATGATGTAGTCGGCGAGCTTGTTTTCGAGCACCGGCACGAAATCCCACTTCGTGTGGCCGCGCTCGCCCCAGGAGATAGCGGTACTGACCTTCTCACGGACCTGTTTGAGCGCGTTGAGGCTCTCAGGCGGACAGGGCTCCTCAAACCAGTCGATCTTACCAGCTTCCTCAAGGCTCCGACAAAGGCGAATGGCGGTGGGAACGTCGAACCGGCCATGCGCATCGATGAGGATATCAACATCAGAGCCCGCCGTTTCTCGGATCAGGGCCGTGAGTTCGGCGGCTTCACGCTCATCCTTGCGGGTCATGCTACCATCGAGGTAGCCGTCGCGCTGTTCGCGAGGCTGTCCATCGACGGCGCGGCCTTGATGGGGGAAAGGATCGAACTTGAGCGCAGTGTGGCCGGACTCGACAATGTCTCGAATTTCCCGGACCACAGCTTCATTACTGGTAAACTTGGCCTGGTTGGGATGGGTGTAGAGCGCGATTTCGTCGCGTACCGGTCCGCCTAACAGCTCGTAAATCGGCTTGCCAAGAACTTTGCCTCGGATGTCCCAAAGAGCTATGTCAATGGCGCTTACGCATTCGACTGCAGCGCCGCGACTGCCCATGTAGGTGAAGCTGCGGAATATCTTGTGCCACAGATACTCGATACGCGCCGGGTCCTCGCCTGTCAAAGCGACCCCGATTTGCCGCAAGATCGTGCAGAGGGCGCGATTGGCGAGCCTTGTCGTGGTGGTGATCTCTCCCCAGCCGCTGACCCCCTCATCTGTGGTCACTTCGACGAACAGATACTCTCCCCAATAGGACGCATCGGATCTGATGAGCCACGGCCGGACGCTGGTGATTTTCATCTCAAATGCCTTTGCTGAAGTGGTCGGTATAAAGATATTCAGACTAAGTATTCTATCCCGCCCGGGCGGCGTTACGGGCACGCATATGTTCCAGGATGTGGCGGCCGGAGCCCTCGACATGGCGCGCAATGAGTTCGGCTGCCTCGTTCGCATTTCCCGCTTTAACATGCGTGATAAGCTCGCGATGCTCGCCAAGGACCGCGGCACGCCGTGCGAGCGTGAAGTTGAAACGCCGGCTCACGGCTCGAAGCACTTCGCGATGCTTCCACCAGAGCTCGGCCGCATGGCGGTTGTAGTGCTTTTGATACATCACGGTATGAAAGGCGGTGTCCAACTCGCTGTGCCTGAACGTGTCGGCGAAGTTGTTCTCTTCAATTAGGCTTTGGATGCGTTCGAGTTCAGCAATGTCCTCGACGGTGGCCATATTCACGAACCATCGCGTCAGTGCCGGCTCGATCAAGACTCCGATCTCGTAGATGTCCCGAACAAAATCCTGATCTATGGGCCGCACGCGCGCTCCGCGATTGGGAATGAGGGTGACAAAGCCCTCCCCGCGCAACAGTTGCAGAGCCTCGCGCACGGGGTTGGTTGAGGTGCCGTGGCGCCGGGCGAGGTCGGTAACCACAAGCCGCTCGTTGGCAGCGAGCCGCCCTTCGATAATGTCGTCCCTGATCAGTCGATAAACCGAGGCGCCCTCGCTGGAGGCTCCGATAGCGTCGATCCCTTCGGGTGGCTTTGCTCTAAAATCGCTCGTTTCGGCCAAGACTTTCCCCAGTTAATACACACACTGCTCCAATATCACGCAAATTTTCCATAAACAATGTACGATTTCTTCAATTGACAGGCAATCTACAATCTGAAAACGTATAATCCGGTCGAAGGGATACATTGGGTGGAAAGTCCCGTGGCCGGGGAGCAAAGACCGTTCGCCTCGACGCAGAGCGGCTTGGGAGAGAACCTGGAGGATACCTATGACGAGGATTTCACTCGGCAGTGCCGTCGTGCGCGGAACTTTATCCACCGCTTTGACGCTATCTTTGATGTCAGCGTCTGCGCTGGGTGCGCCGGTCGACTTGAGCAAGTGGTCGCCGGAATATGTGCGCTCCATTGCCGGCACACAGGAATTTGACACGGCGGGCGATTGCGCAAAGGTCACCCCTCTCGACTATAAGGGGCGACTGACTTTCTGGTATCAGGGGGTCTTCGAGGGTGACCCCGACCTCCTGCGCCAGTATTATAAGGAGTTCTTCGAGACCTTCCGCAAAACCTATCCAAACATCCAGCTTGAGGAACAAGCCCTCACCTATAATGACCTTCTGGATAAGTTTCGGACCGCACTTCTGGGCAATGCAGCGCCCATGGCGGTGCGCCTGCAAATCCTGGGGGGCACCGAGTTCGCCGCAAAGGGCTATCTGCAGCCGCTCAAACCTGAGGATGTAGGGTATTCGACCGAGGATTTCTGGCCCGGTGCAATGAAGGCCGTAACCTGGGAGGGGGTGACCTACGGCGTTCCAACCAACAACGAGACGATGGCGTTCATCTGGAACGCCGACATCTTCAAGCGTGCAGGCCTCGATCCAGACAAGGCTCCGGCGACCTGGGACGACGTCGTCAAATATTCCAAGCAGATCCACGACAAGCTCGGTATTGCCGGTTACGGCCTCGTGGCGCGCAAGAACGCCGGCAATACGCCCTATCGCTTCATGCCGCAGCTGTGGGCCTATGGCGGCGGCGTCTTCGACGAAGCTACCGCGAGCCCGACCTATAAGCAGGTCGAGCTGGATAGCCCGCAGAGCAAGGCGGCATTGCAAGCCTCGTACGATATGTATGTTCGCGACAAGTCGGTTCCGGTTTCGGCACTCACCAATCAGCAGGCGGATAACCAGCCCCTCTTCCTCGCTGGCCAGCTCGCCATGATGGTATCGCACCCTTCCGACTATAACGTCATGCTCGACCTGCAGAAGAAGACGACGGGCAGCGACAAGGACAAAGCGCAGACCGTCATCGACAACATGCGCTACGGTCTGATACCGACTGGTCCCGACGGCAAGCGTGCCGTGGTGTTTGGCGGCTCCAACATTCACATCCTGAAGCCCGAATATGTCGAGGGCGGCAAGGTCGATGAGCCGGCTGCAAAGGCTCTGGGCTGCATGTGGGCGAGCCCCGAATGGTCGCTGAAGATGGCCTACGCCGGCTCGAACCCCGGAAACCTTAACGGCTTCAAGACCAAATGGATGAAGGAACGCCTGGACAGTATCAAGTTCCTTGATGTCACGACCTCGATGCTGCCATACGGCATCCCGTTCCCGGCGCTGCCACAATCGCCCGAGATCATGAACATCATCGTTCCCGATATGCTGCAGAATGCCCTGACAGGAGCCATGACCGTCGATCAAGCAGCAGACGACGCAGCCAAGAGGGTAAAAGAGCTGATGGGTGGCGGACTCTAGTCCGAGCCTGCCGATCTGACCGGCTGCGCCTCGATAGCAGCCGGTTTTCCTCCAAAGAATAAGGGCAGGGCACAGTGACGATCTTGACTGGCAAGGCCGAGGCGCGCCGAAGACTGCAGACCGACAGGTCCGGCGTGCTGCGAAAGATTTGGGAGCATCGCGCTGACTACGCATACGTGCTTCCTGCGATCGCCGTGATGCTCATCGTCATTGCCTATCCCATCTACTACACGATCGAGCTGTCGTTCTTTAACACACCGCCTGGCCTGCAACTCCGGGACAAGATTTTCGTCGGCCTCGACAACTACATCGCCATCCTCACAAGTCCGGTGTTCTGGACGGTCACCTCGAACACTCTTATCTGGACACTGGGATCCACTCTCATCTCATTTGTCCTGGGGTTTGCCTGCGCCCTGGCGCTCCATCGCGACTTCATCGGCCGCGGCATCCTGCGGGCCATCCTGATCATTCCCTGGGTCATCAGCGCGGTCGCCGCGTCCTATATCTGGAAGTGGATCTACCATTCGGACTTTGGGATCATCGGCGCGGTGCTGGTCGGCCTCGGGTTGGCCGACCGGCCGCCGAATTTCATCGACAGCGTCAGCACAGTGTTGCCCTCGCTGATCGTCGTCAATATTTGGCGAGAGTTTCCGTTTGCCATGATCATGATGATGGCAGGCCTGCAGACGGTTCCCGATCAGTTGCTGCGCGCCGCAAAAGTCGACGGAGCCAATGCATGGCAGCGGTTCTGGCACGTCACCTTTCCGCACCTGAGAAACGTCTCGACGGTGACGATCCTCCTGCTGGCAGTGGCCAACTTCAATTCTTTCATCATCCCCTGGATCATGACTGGCGGCGGGCCGTCGAACGCCTCGCACATCTGGATCACCCACATTTATGAACTTGCCTTCGGTCGCCAGCGCTGGGGGGTGGCATCGGCCTATTCGGTGCTGCTGTTCCTGATCCTTATGTCGTTCGGCTACTTTTACGTCCGGGCGCTGAGCGGCAACGAACAGAAGGATGGAAGCGAATGAGCGCGATTGCCGAAACTGCTCATCGAGGCCGGGCGCGTCGCCGCATGCGCATCGATGGCTGGCGGTGGGGCGGACGCGTCTTCCTTGTTTTCATGCTGCTTTACACCGCTTTGCCGATGATCTGGATGCTGATCACCTCGATCAAGTCCGGCTTCGCGGCCATGCAGTTCCCGCCACAGTGGTGGCCGGACCATCCCACTCTCGCCAGCTACCAGAAGCTGCTCGATCCGCAAAACAGCGTCGGCCGGGACTTCCTGCGCTTCTTCTGGAACAGCCTTTTCGTCTCCACCGCCACGACCATCCTTTCGGTAATCGTGGCTGTTCCTGCGGCCTACGCGTTTTCACGCTTCACCTTCCCGGGCCGGAACTTTCTGTTCTTCGCCGTCTTGCTTCGCAACATGTTCCCGGCAGTGATCTTTCTCGTGCCGCTCTTTATCCTGATGCGCGCGATCGGGCTGGTGAACACACATGGGTCACTCATCCTCACCTACCTCACATTCGGGCTGCCACTGGCAATCTGGCTCCTCAAGGGCTTCTACGACAACATCCCGGTGCAACTCGAGCAGGCGGCGCGCATCGACGGGGCAACGCGGTTCCAGGCCTTTGTCCTGATCGTGATGCCGCTCTCGGCGCCGGGAATCATCGCCACGGCGATCTATTCCTTCATTGGCGCATGGAACGAGTACATCTACGCCTACACCTTCCTCTCCAAGAACGAGCAATTGACTCTGCCGGTCGGCATCCAGCGCTTCTTCTCGGAAAATACAACGGACTTTCCGGGCCTGATGGCGGCCAGCTTCATGATGAGCGTGCCTGTCGTGGTCCTGTTCCTCGTACTGCAACGATACTTCGTACGCGCCCTTACGGAAGGCGCAGTCAAGCACTAGGGGAGTTGCCGGTGGCCCACGTGGTCCTCAAAGATCTGGTCAAGACCTATGGCAGCTTCAAAGCTGTCAACAACGTTTCGCTGACGGTCAACGACGGCGAATTTGTTGCGCTCGTCGGCCCTTCAGGCTGCGGCAAGACAACCACACTCAACCTTGTGGCGGGGCTCATCCCCATCACATCTGGCGACATCGTCATCGGCGACAGGATGGTCAACGACCTCGACCCCAAGGACCGGGACATCGCAATGGTGTTCCAGAACTACGCGCTCTATCCGCAGAAATCGGTCTACAAAAATCTGGCGTTCCCCCTGCAGATGCGCAAACTGCCAAGGGACGAGATCGACAGGAAGGTCAAGGAAGCAGCGCGAGTGCTCGACATGACGCAACTGCTCGAGCGCAAGCCACGCGAACTTTCGGGCGGACAACAGCAACGCGTGGCGCTGGGCCGTGCCCTCGTTCGCGATCCAGCGGTATTCCTGATGGATGAACCACTCTCCAACCTCGACGCAAAGCTGCGCGTGCAGATGCGGTCGGAGATCAAGCGTTTCCACCAGGACCTCAAGGCGACGATCATCTATGTGACGCACGACCAGCTCGAAGCGGTAACCATGGCCGACAGAATGGCGGTGATGAACGGCGGCTACCTGCAGCAATACGATTCACCAGCGCAGGTTTTTGCCCATCCGGTGAACATGTTCGTCGCCAGCTTCGTCGGCAGCCCGGCGATGAGCCTTGTTCCGCTGGAGGCGTCAACGGCAAGCGGCAACATAGTGTTGACCAGCGCGGAGGGCTGGCGCCTCGAACTCTCGTCAGAAAACGCCCGGAAGGTCGCGAGGGCAACCACCAAGAAAATCGTGCTCGGCGCACGTCACTCGACGATCAAACTGCACAAGAGTGCGGTGCCAGGAAGCGTCCCCGCAAAGGCCTACACGGTGGAGCCAACCGGAGACGTCACTTTCGTACAGGCGTTCCTGTCCGGCGCCATCGTCAATGTCAGCGTCCCGCCGACCATTGCCGTCGCGCCCGACGAGCCAATTTGGCTCGAGTTCGATCAGGAGCGGATGCATCTGTTCGACGGAGAAACAGAGATGGCCCTCAAGGCCAACTGAGACAGAGCGGATGCGTGTTAAACGAGGATGTGGATGACTGCGAAGCTTAAAATCACCGCTATCAAGCCCTATCCGGTATGGGTAGGAACGCGCAACCAGATGCTGGTCAAGGTCGAGACCGACAAGGGCATCTTCGGCTGGGGCGAGAGCGGCTTGAGCGGTCGCGAGAAGGCCGTGGCCGGCGCGATCGAGCACTATCGCGGGTTTCTCATCGGCCGCGACCCGATGCAGATTGGTCGGATCTGGCAAGAAGTTTATCGCAGCCAATACTTCGAAGGCGGGCGCGTTTTGCAGGCGGCGATTTCCGCCATCGACATTGCCCTTCACGACATCAAGGGCAAGGCGCTGGGGGTGCCGGCCTATGAACTGCTGGGTGGCAAGCAGCGTGACCGAATTCCCACCTTCGCCTCGACCGGCGACGAGGCCGAGGGCGATGTTGCCATCGAACGAGCCCGCGAACTACGCGCACAGGGGTGGCAGGCGATCCGCTTCTTCCCCGTCGGGCAAAACAGCAAGGACATCTTTGAGCCGCGGGAGTCGATTGGCGCCACCGCAACTATGCTGAACAAGGCGCGCGCGGCGCTGGGCGACGACGTCGTACTCGGTATCGACTATCATCACCGGCTGTCGGTGGCAGAAGCGGCGAGCTTCTGTAACAAGCTCGGTCGTGGCGTACTCGACTTCCTCGAGGAGCCGATACGAGACGAGACGCCGGAGGCCTACGAATCCCTGCGCAAGATGACCGACATCCCGTTCGCCATCGGTGAGGAATTTTCCAGCAAGTGGCAATTCCTGCCCTACATCGAGCGTGGCATCCATCAGTTCAACCGGCTCGATATCTGCAATGTTGGCGGGTTCACCGAAGCGACGAAGGTCGCTGGTTGGAGCGAGGCGCACTATGTAGACCTGATGCCGCATAATCCCCTCGGCCCGGTCTGCACGGCCGCGACCATCCATCTCGCCGCTGCGGTACCGAATTTCGCTTGGCTCGAGACCAGGGCGCCCGAAACAAAGCTGGGCTTTGACAATGCCGACTTTTTCCCAGTGCAACCGCGGCTCGACGGCCCCCACTATCCGGTGAGCGATCTGCCGGGGCTCGGCGTCGAGGTCAATGAAGAGGTGGTCAAGGCGGAGAGTTTTCGTTTCTGGGAAGCACCTCACCTGAAGCGCCGCGACGGTTCTGTTACGAACTGGTAGTTCCATCCACCGGAGGCTAAAATGACGCATACTCCCGATATTACGCGACCGCCTAAAGACCTGATCGACGCACTGCAGGAAATCGGCGCCGCGACGGTTGCCGGTACCCTTGGCCACATGGGCTTCCGCAATCCGCACATGGTCGGTCCCGTGCCGCAGAACCGCGGGAAGTCGATCGTCGGGCCGGCGCTGACCCTCCAGTTCATGCCGCAGCGGCCGGACCTCTTCACCGAGGGAGAATATGCCGATCCGGAGACGCAGTTGCACCGGCACGTGCTCTATCACGCGCAGGAGGGCGATGTGGTCGTGGTCGACGCGCGCGGCGACATGAGCTCGGGTGTCTTTGGCGATATGATGTCGACGTATTTCAAAGGCAGAGGCGGCGCTGGTATCGTAATCGACGGGTGCATGCGCGATCGGCCCAATGTTGAAAAGCTGGATCTCCCCCTATGGCTGCGCGGCTGGACGCCCAACTATCATGTGCAGACCAGCATCTATCCCAATGCCGTCAACGTTCCGATTGCCTGCGGCGGTGTCACGGTAATCCCCGGCGACATCATCGTCGCCGACGACGACGGGGTGGTGGTGCTTCCAGTCGCAATGGCTTCTAAGGTAATCGAAGAGTCGCAAAAGCATCACGATTGGGAGGAGTTTTCGCGAATGAAGCTTATGGAGGGTGGGTCGTTGCAGCGATATTATCCGCTGCATGACGATGCCCGTGGAGAGTACGAAGATTGGCGCAAAACAAACCACCTAGTGAACCGAAGTTAGCCTATATTGCAGCAACTATGGAAGCAGGTGGAGCAGCAGCAACAAATCGTAGGCTTACGTCCAACGGACGCGAGACACGAGCGTCTCGCCATCTATGCCAATGGTCCTGCCGCCGAAGAGAGAGCACGAAATACGGCCAATTCTGGTGACAGCGGCTGACGCGTCGGTTTCGAACGAGTACCCTGTGTGAGGTTCGGGTCCGTTTCACCTATGAGGAGCGAAATGCCATCTGAAACACGTTCTCCGCGCCTCGCCGTGCTGATCGACGCCGATAACACATCGGCCAAGATCGCCGACGGCTTGTTTGAAGAAGTCGCCAAGATCGGCGAGGCGAGCGTCCGCCGGATCTATGGCGACTTTTCCGGTACGCGCTCGAAAGGGTGGGCGGATGTGCTAGCCAAACACGCAATTATTCCGCAGCAACAATTTGCCTATACGACAGGAAAGAATGCTTCGGATATTACTTTGGTCATCGATGCGATGGACTTGCTGCACAGCGGCCGTTTCGATGGGTTCTGCCTCGTGTCATCGGACAGCGATTTCACCCGACTTGCCGCTCGTATCCGCGAACAGGGCGTGGATGTATTCGGTTTCGGCGAACAGAAGACACCGGAGAGTTTTCGTCAGGCTTGCAGGCGGTTCATCTATACCGAAAACCTGCTGCCCGGCGGGGCCAAGGACGGCCAGGCCATCGCGTCTGCCGACAAACCGCTGCAGCCGGCGAGCACCGCCGTCCCACTGATCAAGAGAGTCCTATTGCAGGAGGACAGCGAGGACGGCTGGGTCAATCTGGGCACAGTTGGCAAGCAGCTCCTGAATCTCGCGCCGGATTTCGACCCACGCACATTCGGCTTTCGAAAACTCAGCGACCTTGTTCGCAAGACAAATCAGTTCGAGCTCAGTCAGGATGAGGGCGGTCCAATCAGTATCCGTTTGAAACGAAGAGACAAAAAGTAATTCTACCGAACCGCGGCTGACAAAGGGCAATGTCCGCGGCTTGGATAACGACGTCAGCGTTGGCTATTTCGCAAGCTGAGCAAGCGCTCCCTACCCCGCAATCAAGTTGTTCCATTTGAGGAACTTAGAAAAGCCTGAGCTGACCGGTCCTTTCCACCCCAAGGGACGGTAGCCTTGGTGCCGCAGGTTGCGCGGTCGCTTTGCATTTGAACGGGGACTTCCTCACTTTGTGTTGTGGTGGAATTTGCTGTGGGCGAAACGCTCGACGCCCTGCCCGCGAGCGTCAGAAATCGCGCTCCTTGCGATAAAGCGGCCGCGCGACTATGCCAAAATCTTAGTCTGGTTGAGGAGTAGCAGTTGTTTCGCCCTCAGAAAGCTCGCAGGCGAATAAGATCGGATGGTCGACGCTTGGTGCGGGCCGCTCATTCAATAGGACCGCCACGGCTGCTGCCGCGATTTTTTGGATCGGCTGCTTCATTGTCGTCAGGCGTGGGATTGTCATGCTTGACAGTGGGATGCCGTCAAAGCCTACGATGGAAAGGGCTGCGGGTATCGGGATACCCAAATCATATGCCGCCCGCATGCAACCGATCGCCTGCTGGTCCGAGCTCGCGAATATGGCTGTCGGGCGCTCGCTGCGCGCACGCGCGAGGAGATAGTTTCCCGCCGCTCGCCCGCTCTCGTAGTCGAATGCCGCCTCGGCAATCAGCGACGGTTCGGCATTTTGCACTTTGCCGCCGTTCTGCTCCATCGCATCCCGATAACCCTTTAAACGATCACTGGCGGGGACCGAATGTTTTGGGCCTGAAATGAAGCCGATACGACGATGGCCGAGTTTCAAAAGGTATTCGACACCCAGTCGAACGCCGCTGCGGTGGTCGGAGGCGATGCCCGAATATCCGGGCATAAGACGGTCGACCACGACGATCGGCAGCCCTTTCGGCAGCTTGATCGTATGGAAATCGTTGCTCGGAACGAGAATGATGCCGTCCACCTTTCGGCTTGTCAGTTGCCCGATGCGGTCTGCTTCCTTTGCCGCATGATCGAAAGACGTCATGACGATGATGTTATAGCCGTGTCTTGCAGCGGCCTGCTCGGCTGATTGGACGAGTTCCGAGAAGAAGGGATTGGTCAGATCAGGGATGACGATGCCGATCAGGCGGCTAACCTTGCTGCGCATGCTTCTTGCGGACGGATCGGGCATATAGCCGAGTTCTTCTATGATGCCGCTGACGCGCGCCCTCAAATCCCGTGTGACCGAGGGATGATTGTTCAGAACTCTCGAAACGGTCCCGGTGGAAACTCCCGCGAGCTTGGCAACGTCTCGAATTCCGACCTTTGGCATAACAGAAACGTATGTCCTTCATCTTCGCCGTCAGCGGCCAAAAGTCGCGTGGTCCGGGGCTTCAGCAAGTGCTCTCTACCGTCTTAATCGAAGCGACGCATCCAAATTCGACTGCCGGCGACGTCATGCAGTGGAAAGCGCATCTGCCTGATGGAAACGGTTCACCGCATATACTGCAGCATATGGAGAAAATTGCAATCCACGCCGACTTTAGCTCTAATTTGTGACGTCTTGACAATTGTTGAGAGCATGCTACCCAATTGTATCTGGAAACGGTTCATTGTCGTTGACAACTCAGGTGGAGCTGAGCCCAGGACCGTTCGGGAGGAGAGAAATGTCCAATTCCAAAAAGCATGAATCCGTCTTGATCAGCGCGCCGCGCCGTGCGGCGTTGAAGCTTGGCCTTGCAGGCACGTTGATGCTTGCGCTGTCTTGCAGCGTGTCGCCCGCCTTCGCGGCTAGCAAGCCCAAGGTCGGTCTCATCATGAAGTCCTTGTCCAATGAGTTCTTCAAGCAGATGAAGGAAGGCGCCGACAAGTATGCGGCTGAGAACAAGGAAAAGTTCGACTTCAAGGCCGTCGGCATGAAGGACGAGCGTGATTTCGCCTCACAGGTCGATGCCGTCGAAAACTTCGTGACGCAGAAATACGACATTATCGTCGTTGCGCCGGCCGACTCGAAGGCGATGGTCACTCCGCTTGCAAAGGCAGTGAAGGCCGGCGTCAAGGTCATCAACATCGACGTGCCCCTGGATGCGGACGCGAAGAAGGCAGCCGGGGTCGATCTTGCTTTCTTCGGGCCGGACAACACTGAGGGCGCCAAGCTTTCGGGCGATGCTCTTGCCAAGGAGCTGGGGCCGGGCGCGAAGGTCGTAATCCTGGAAGGCAATCCTGAGGCCGACAACGCCAAGGAGCGCAAGGTGGGCTTCATGGACTCCATCAAGAACGGCAAGCTCGAACTTCTCGACAGCAAGACCGCCCATTGGGAGACGGAAGAAGCCAACACCGTCATGACGAATTTCCTGACCAAGTATAAGGATATTCAGGGCGTCATGGCCGCAAATGACTCCATGGCGCTCGGCGTCGTCAAGGCTCTCGATGCGTCCGGCCAGAGCGGCAAAATCAAGGTCGTCGGCTTCGACAATATTCCATCTGTCAAGCCGTTGATCAAGGACGGTAAAATGCTTGCCACTGTTGAGCAATACGGTGCCGAGATGGCGGCCTTGGGTATCAAGTATGGTCTTCGCGAATACGCCGGCGAAAAATTCAGCGGCTGGGTCAAGACGGACGTCACGCTCATTACCGCCAAGGACATCAAGTAGTCCGAGCCATTGGCTTGGTGGCTAAACAAAGCGCCGGCTGCTCGGCCGGCGCTATCCGCTGCCGGATCGCTTTCCCGTGGAATGCCCGGTAAAGCTGGTTTTCGAGCCACCTTGGCGTAGTAACGGGCGGGCGGCCATTTCCCATTTCAATAGACCATGCATGAGGTGGACGTGTCAGACGCGGCAGATGACTACATCTTGAAGCTGGAAGGGATAGGCAAGCGATTCCCGGGCGTCGTGGCGCTCAGGGATGTTTCGATACGCATCGGTCGCGGCAAGGGACATGTTCTTCTGGGTGAAAACGGCGCGGGCAAGTCCACCCTTATCAACCTGCTCGGCGGTGTCTTCAGGCCTGATGACGGTCAAATCCTATTTGACGGCGAGCGCTATGATCCAGCCTCTCCCTTGGAGGCATTCAAGGCAGGCATCCGCGTCATTCACCAGGAACTGCATCCTCTTTCCAATCTTAGCGTTGCCGAAAACCTGCTCTTTGAACATCTGCCTCGCCGATACGGCCTGGTGAACTACACGCAAATGAACACCAGGGCGGCGGAACTCCTGGCAGAAGTCGGTCTCGACGTAGCCCCGACGACGCCTGCCAGTCGCTTGAGCATCGCGCAGTTGCAGTTGCTCGAGATAGCCAAGGCGCTCTGCTACGAAAGCAAGCTTCTGGTTCTTGACGAACCGACGGCGACCTTGACCTCCAAGGAGGTCGATCGCCTGTTCGAAATTCTGAAGCGGTTGAAAGCGCGGGGTGTCACGACGCTTTACATCTCCCATAGGCTCGAGGAGATTTTCGAGGTGGGTGACGATGTCACTATCCTGCGCGACGGCCAGCATGTGATTACACGGTCGCTCGCAGGACTAGCCATTCCGCAGATCGTTGAACTTATGGTCGGACGAACGCTCTCGCATCATAGTGCTTTTCGCGGCGACAGCGTCGTATCGGGCGAAGCGCTCGGTGTCTCCGGCTTGAAGGTGACACGAAACGGCCCGAGACTGTCATTTTCCGTCGCCAAGGGTGAAATCGTCGGCATTGCGGGGCTGGTGGGCAGTGGTCGAACGGAGGCAGTTCGCGCCATATTCGGAGCCGATGTGAAAGCGGCCGGGGAAATTCGCATAGATGGCGAGCCGGTCCAGATCAATTCGCCTAAGGATGCGGTTGCGGCAGGGCTGTGCCTGGCAACCGAAGACCGCAAGATGCAGGGCTTGATGCTCGACATGAGCTGTGCCGAAAACACCACCATCACGGATATTGGCAAAGTCTCTCGCAGAGGCTTGATCAGTCGAACGATCGAGGACGAGCATTCGCAACGCCTCGTGCGGGAACTGCATATAAAAACGCCGTCCGTTCATCAGGTAGTCCGGACGTTTTCCGGCGGCAATCAGCAAAAGGTGGTTATTGCCAAATGGCTGTTCCGCGGCCCAAAGGTGCTGATCTTCGATGAGCCTACCCGGGGGATCGACGTGGGCGCAAAGGCTGAGATCTACGATCTTCTGTGGAAATTTGCCGCTGAAGGAAAGGGGGTCTTGGTCGTTTCCTCCGACCTTCCCGAGCTCATCAGCATTTGTCATCGCATCATCGTTTTCTCGGACGGCAAGATAGCCGGCGAGATCGCCCGGGACCAATTCGAAGAGAGCAGGATCCTCTCACTCGCCTACAAGGAGTACAGTCGTGTCCGGCAACATTGAAAACAAGGCCGAGGCGAAAGAGAGCACCGTCTGGGACAAGCTCATCCGGATTTCGATGAAGGAAGCGGGCGTTGCCATCGCTCTCGTTCTGATCCTGATATTCTTCTCGGTGACGGCGCCATATTTCGCAACGCCGGAGAACTTTCTGAAGATCTTCGTCCAGATCGCCATCAACACGGTGCTTGCCTCGGGCATGACCTTCGTCATTCTCGTTGGAGGCATCGATCTCTCGGTCGGCTCGCTGCTTGCCCTTTGCACCGTCATCGGTGCGACGATCATGGTCGACCCCAGATTTTCCCCCTGGCAGGCGATCGTGCTGGCGTCGCTAGCTTCGATGGGCACCGGTGCGGTCCTTGGAGCCGTCAACGGGTGGGTATGCGAGAAATGGAAGCTTCCCTCCTTCATCGTCACGCTCGGCATGCTAAATGTTGCAAGCGGCCTGGCGCGCGTCGTCAGCGATAACTCCACCATCACTGGCCTGCCGCAGCCTTTCGTCGATTTCGGCAACCTTATCTTCTGGGACATACTCCCATCGATCTTCCTGATTGCGATCGTCGTTGTCCTCATCGGCTGGTTTGTCCTGCGCTACACGGTGTTCGGCCGATTTGTTTTCGCGGTCGGCACCAATGAGGAGGCGGTCCGGCTGTCGGGGCATGAGCCAAAAAAGATCAAAATCGCGGTCTTCACGATTTCCGGGCTGACGGCGGGTATCGCAGCCATGGTTTATCTGCTTCGGCTCAATGTCGGCAGCCCGGTTGCAGGCGTTGGCTATGAGCTTAATGCCATCGCAGCGGTCATTATCGGCGGCACCAGCCTTTCGGGCGGTAAGGGCTCGATTGTCGGAACGCTGGTGGGAGCCTGTATCCTGCAGGTGCTGTCGACGGGCTTGCAGCTGTTGGGTGCCGACGACAACATCAAGCCGATCGTCATTGGCGCCGTCATCGTGCTGGCCGTTATCCTCGACAGCTATCGAGGCCGCTTAATGCGGATGCTCGAGACGCGGTGATTGGCGACGTCGCGTCAACGCCATATCGAGCCATTGCCGAACTACTGGCTGGCTCTATGGCTGTCGCGGATAGTAACGGAGCGAATCTTCTGAGCCGATTTGCACCTTAAGCGGATTTGAACATTCGGCCCGGCATCGTAAAGTTGACGGACCTCGGGTGAGATGTCTTGCCTGCCGCGCTCGCCGTCGTGTGGGTTGATGGGAATTCGCCGCACGGTTATTTAGTTCTTTGTACGAGCGATGCTCGACGCCGGGCGTAATGTCGCGCTTTGCCGCACCGTAGCATCGCAGCTTATCGATAATCATCACACGCGGCGAGTGGCCCTGTCATTTGATAAGCTTTCGCATCAGACGCTTGGCGGCCTTGGTATTGCGGCGGCTTTGCACCGGCACGTGGAGAACGAAGCCACCCTGATCGACAGCCAGCCAGACGGCGTGGCCAATCACTTCAGCTGGGAAACGGTGGCGGCGATAAAGGAGATCACGAGAGCGTCGATGCATGCCACAAAATCGCACGGGCCAATCGCCGACAGGTTAACGTTACGATGCCCAACGATTTATCAAACTCCCGCCAACCTTCGCTCCGCCAAGAGTTAGTCTCACTAACTTGTATGCGCTGCAGTGACATCGAAAATAAGCCTACGCCATCGCTCCGATATTCCAACGTTGAATTCTGCGCCAACACTCGCTGGGCTAGGCAAACCGCATCGCGCCCGTAGTACTGTCCCATCAGCCTGACATAGCCGAGCTGGAAGTTTGGCGCGAAATTTGCTTCTCTCCTCGATGGAGAACACAGAATGCTCGACATCGATCCGCAGATATTTTCGATAAGCCGGCCGTCGCTTGAGAACTATCGGGCGTTCATTCAGCACAACATGATCGTCGAGACCTATCGCAGCTCAGCGGGTCAGATGATTTCAAGAGGTTCGCTCCACCGCATCTCCATCAACCGCACAGCCCACGGGAGATATGCCTATCGCCTTGGCACAGGAAGCTTCCACAGGATCGCTAGGGCACCTTTTACCTTGGGCTTTCAGCCCGCAACCATTTCTCTTGAAGTTGACGGCGACGAAGCCGACTATATCTCCATCTTTCAATCGCCGAAGCTCTATAGCAGTCTCGTCAACGGAGATTTCGATCCCGAGCATATGGACGGCGACGCACTTAGCGCGACGACGGACCCAACGACATTGCAGGTCGCGCTATCCCTCGCCCTCGCCATCGAGCAGAGAGACCGCAGCGATCCGTTGCTGATAGAACATCTCGGCATGGCGCTCGCCTGCTGCGTCGTGAAGCTTTTGGGGGCGGCGTCTCCGCCGAGCGATCGTCCAATGACCTCGCAAAATCTCAGACACGTGATCGATTACATCGAGAGCCTGCTGGGCCGAGCCGATCTCAGCGTCGAAGAACTCGCCGGTGTGGCAAATATGAGCCCCTTCCACTTCAGCAGGGAGTTCAAGAAGGCTGCCAGTATGGCCCCCCATCGTTTCATCCTTGAGCGCAGAATCGAGCGGGCCCGGCTCTATCTCGCCGATGGAAAGGAAACGCTTTCCGGAATAGCCTACGCGACCGGCTTTTCCAGCCAAGCACATTTTTCCAACGTTTTCCGCCGCTTGATGGGAATGACACCAAAAGAATATCGGCGCTCGGTCCGCCCTTGATCCAATGAGCGAAACAAACTTAGCAGTTTTGCGTAAGAGCATCGCAAGAATTTGAAATCTCTGGCGGCGGCGGCCTGCAACACTCTTCGCATCAGGAGAGTTCATATGGCTGCTTTTGCGCAAATCAATCCGATTACGGACATCTGCTTTCTGGTCGAGGATGTCGAAAGAGCCTCTGCCTTCTACGTCGATCGCCTCGGTTTCAAACCGCGCCGTCGCGCTCCGGGCTTCGCCGATTTCAAAGGAGCGGGCATCACGCTGGCGCTTTGGGAGATCGGCCATATTGCCGAGAATACAGGCATCTCCGGTCGCAAAGCACCGCCCGGTGTGCACAAGGCTTGTGCAGCTATTGAAGTCCCCTCCCCGGAAAAGGTCGACGCCGCCTACGCGGAGCTCAAGGCCGCCGGCGTGATCTTCCAGGCATCGCCGCAGAACTACAACTGGAACGCACGCTGCTGTTATTTTGCTGACCTGGACGACAATCTCTGGGAAATCTACGCATGGGCCGATGGCGGCCCGGTCGGAGACATCAACCAGAGCGACTGACATGCCATGCCGTCAAACCATCCGAACATAAGAGGAGAAAGGCAAAGCCATGACAGAACATGGAAAGCGAACGATCCTGGACAGACGCTCGGTCCTGAAGGGAGGCGCTTTTGCCCTTGCTGCAGCAACAGCAGGCATTAGCATCTTCACCCCACGTATTTCAAAGGCAGATCCGGCCAAGGTCGTCATCAAATATGATTGGCTAATGAGCAACGGACAAATCGGCGACATCGTCGCCGTCAAGCAGGGACTGTTCCAAGCGGAAGACCTGGAAGTGGAATTTTCTCCCGGCGGCCCCAATTCGGCGACAGTACCGCCGGTTGTGACTGGCCAGGCGCAGCTCGGCCAGTTCTCGGACTCGGCTCAACTCCTGCTCGCCCGTGCATCTGGCGTTCCAATCAAGATTTTCGCCTGCGGCTTCCGTATGGCGCCTTTTGCCTTCTACTCCCTTCCCAAGTCCCCCATCCGTACAGTCCAAGACCTTGTGGGCAAGCGTATCGGCATTCAGCCAACCGCGCGCTATGTTCTGGATGCCATTCTTCTCAAGAACAACATCGACCCTGCGAGCCTGACCATTACGAACATTGGCTTCGATATGACGCCTTTGACCACCGGTCAGGTCGATGCCGTAACCGGCTGGATCACCAACACGCAGGCTCTTTCGGTGATCGGACCAGATAGGATCGATCTCATGATGAAAGATACGGGATTGCCCTCCTACGCCAACGTATATTTTGCGACCGACGACGCCCTGGAAAACCATGCCGATACGTTGGCAAAAGTTCTACGAGCGATTGCCAGGGGTTGGGCATGGACGCATCAACATCCCGACGAGGCAGTCAAGCTCGCGGTGGAGGCCTATCCGCAGCTCGATCTCGCCGTCGAACTGAAGACGGTGTCGCGCATACTATCGCTCAGCTTCGACGCCGCGACCGGCAGGGATGGCTGGGGTGACTTCGATCCGGCAGCAATTGCCGGACAGATCACCGTCTACGACAAAATCGGTCAATTCAAGTCTGGCGCTCCGAAGCTAGAGGACTGTTATTCAACCAAGATTCTCGAGATGACGGCCGCGGACCGTCCGAAGATTGCGTGAGGACAGGTTGGGGGACACGATAGCTATCGAAGCGGAGGGATTGCATCTGGGATATGCAGGATCGACCGAGACAGTCCGCGTTCTCTCCGGCGTCGACCTGGTTGTCCGCAAGGGCGAATTCCTGACAATTCTCGGCCCATCCGGTTGCGGCAAGTCGACCTTCCTGCGTGCAGTGGCGGACCTGCTCCCACCTGTTGGCGGTCGGCTGACGGTGCTTGGCAAGACGGCATCGGATGCGCGCCGGCGCAGGGAAGTCGCCTTCGTTTTCCAGGAAGCGACCCTGCTACCTTGGCGCACGGTCAGACAAAACGTCGAACTGCCGCTTCAGGTCGGAAAGAAAAGCATTTCACGATCGGTGGATTCGAAGCCAAGCCACTGGCTCGACCTCGTCGGCCTCTCGGATCTTGGCAGCCGTTATCCGCACCAGCTCTCCGGAGGCCAGCGCCAGCGGGTTGCCATCGCGCGGGCGCTGCAGTGCGAGCCGGACATCCTGCTTATGGATGAACCCTTTGGCGCACTCGACGAGATCACGCGCGACCGCCTGAACGATGAGTTGCTGGCGATCTGGCACCGCACCGGAACAACCATCCTCTTCGTGACACACAGCATTACCGAAGCCATCTATCTTGGCGGGCGGGTGCTCGTGCTTGCTGCCAATCCCGGCCGCGTCCAGGCATTGATCGATCTGATGCCGATGAAGGACGATAATGGGTTCTGTCGCCGTGAAAGCCCCGAGGTTCAGGAAACGGCAACCCATCTGCGCCAGTTGTTGCGGGATGGAGGAGCTTGACCGGATGATAAAGCACCGTCTCTCTATCGTCGAAATGACCGGCCTTCCTGCTATCGGTGCCGGTTCGCTATTGGCTGCTTGGCAATGGCTAATCCCAGCGCTTGGTGTTCCAGCCTACATCCTGCCGACGCCGGCTGCGGTAGTGCGTACCTTCGCAACGGAATGGCGTTTTCTGTTGTTGAACGCGGTTCCGACTTGGTACGAAGCGCTGCTTGGCTTCCTGCTCGGCAATATCCTCGCTGTGCTTTTGGCCATTGTTTTCGTTTACAATCCTCGCCTTCGGACGGCGTATTTCCCGGTCGTGTTGTTGTTCAACACGATCCCGGTGCTTGCGCTTGCGCCGATCATCATCCTCGTCTTCGGTCTCGGAATTCTCCCCAAGGTTATTATCGCGGCTCTGCTCTGCTTCTTCCCCACATTGGTAAACACAACGCGGGGCCTCAATTTGGCAACTGCCAACGAACTCGAGCTGATGCATGTGCTTTCGGCTAGTGATTGGGAGACGTTCTGGCGCCTGCGTGCGCCCCGCGCAACCCCTCTCCTCTTTGCTTCGCTGCGCATCTCCGCGACGACATGCGTCATTGGCGCGATCGTCGGGGAATGGATCGGCTCGAACGAAGGGCTTGGCGCCGTCATCATCCAGTCGACATTCAACTATCAGGCGGAGAGGCTCTTCGCTGCGGTGCTCCTTGCGTCGTTATCGGGTATCGTATTCTTCACAGCTGTCGCCCAGATCGAGCGAATTTTCCATCGACAACAGCGACAGAGTGGTTGAACCGACTGCTGAATGTGGCGACAGCCGATTACGCCTTTGGCGACCATCGTCGCTCAATCAGTCCCAAACTTTGCGTAGCAGGTTGCCAAGTCCGCAGCGTCGGATGATCGTTGAGCTTATGAGGTATAGGCCGTTCCCAAAGAGCAGCGCAGCTTGACGAACGTCCTTCTCTCGCTTCGCTGGCCCCTGCCCGTCAGTGTTTCGGCGGCTGGCGACGATGAGCTTGCGGACCGCATACCGGGATGGGTCAGGGACGACGACTGGGACACCGCCTCGGTGGAGCAGCATTGTCCTGACCGGGCTCCCTTATGAGGAAGTCGAGAAAGCGTAGCGGATCCGCGCCATGGGAAGGCGGACGCCAAGTAGTCCCGAATAGCACTGAAAGGCCACCGTCCCGATGAGAACACCCCGGAGTCGAAAGAGACCGCCATCGGCAAGAGCCTGCGAGCGCGTAGGTCATCCTTGTCCCGCTTATGATCAGCTACGCGCTGCGCGATAACCGGATCTTCAGCAGGACCGACGTAACGACGTTTCGTATCGCCGTGTCCGTCCGGGATGTCGAAGTACCAATATTTGCACCCTTTGATGTTCGCCGGGGTGAACCGACCCTCCGGGTTAATTTCCATCTGGCTTGCTGTCACGTAACGCATCCCTGAGTTCTATCCGGGCTGCGCAAATCAGCTGCTCCATCGCCAGGCAGCATCCGGTCGTCGCATGCGGGTACCGGAAGACTCTTACCCGCGCATTTTTCCCACTCCCACCTTTGGCACACCATCCGGTCGAGATAGACGGCGTTGTGCCGCAATGCGAAACGGCGCGTTCATAGCGCCGTAGCCGGCGTATCCGACCCTTCTCTCAACGATCTCAAAGAAGAAGCCCTGGCCCAAAGTACGGCTGTAAATTTGAAAGTACTCGCCGGCCTCGTCACGGTCATAGAGGATGCTGTGCGCTCGAAGCCTGTCGGAGAACTCTGGCGACAACCCGAAACGTGCTTCGAGGTCGTCGTAATAATTGCGAGAGATCGGCAGCGGCTGAAATCCGCGCGCCTGCAATGCAGCTGCCGTTGCGAATATATCCTGAGTCGCAAATGCAATGTGCTGAATGCTCGTTCCGAAGCCTTCGGCCAGGAACTTGCCGGCGAACGTCTTGCGATTGTCGACACCGTTCATAGTCAGTCGGAAGCCCGGCTGGGTCAGGCTCTCGATTGCCTGGCTCCTGACAAGGCCGCCTGGATCGATCACGTCGATCATCGGCGCTCGTCTGGTCTCGAAGATCGACGTATAGAACAAGAGCCACGTCAGCATCTCGTCATAGTGAGTGGTCTGGGCAATATGATCGACCCGCGTGAGGCGGGCATCGTCTGCCGGATCAGCAACGGGTACCCGAACAAACTCCCGATCCCAGATGGTTTTCAGATCGTCGGAATCGTCCAGGAAATAAATCACACTATTGCCAACTCCTTGGATCGCCGGCACTGCGACTTCTCCCCCAAATCGCGGTTCTGAGAACGTAGCGGCGCCCAGGCTTCGGGCGCGGTCGCCGGCCACTCGCGCATCATCGACTTTCATTCCATACGCATAGGCGTTGGTACCATGCACCGCATATGACGAACTTGCGAAAGTGTCTCCTTTCGTATCTGTATTGATTACGATCCGGATATCGCCCTGTGTAAAAAGGTCGACCGAGCGATTGACGTGCTTTCCGGTTTTTGCAAATCCAAGCGTCGACAGCAGTGCTTCGAGCTCAAGTTTCTGCTCTTCGTCCGTCGTGAATTCAAGAAACTCAACGCCTGCGGCACGAACCCGATTGGGCATAGCGGGGACGTCAGTGCGCAGATCTGGTTCTAGCCTCGCAACGCAATCCATCAGATAGATCAGCGAACGATGGCCGTCCTCTGCGATCGCTCGCGGAGAGCCGCCTCGGAATTGATCGTTGAAGATTTCCAGAGACAACGGACCGTCGTATCCGGTTGCCGCCACGGCGCGCATGAAGTCGACAACAGGGAGATCGCCTTCGCCTGGCATGTTTCTGAAGTGACGGCTCCAGTACAAAAGATCCATATCGATCAACGGCGCGTCGGCAAGCTGGACGATGAAGATCTTGTCGCCTGGTATCGATCTAATCGTGTTGGGATCAATCTTGCGGGCAAGCGTATGAAAGCTGTCGAGGATCAAGCCGACGTTTACATGATCCGCCCGTCGAACAATTTCCCAAGCGTCGCGATGGTCGCTGACATGCCGTCCCCAGGCGAGCGCCTCAAAGCCAACCCTGACCGCGTGTGCCGCAGCGAGTTCTCCCAACTGCTGAAAATCCGAAGCAGCACGGTCAATTCCGCCGACCGCGAACGGAGACACGTTCGAGCAGATCAGCATCAGATCGGTGCCAAGTTCGCCCATGATGTCGAATTTCCGCTTGGCGCGCTCGAAGCCGCGTGCGCGCATCGGCTCAGGCATGCCTTCGAAGTCGCGAAACGGCTGGAACAGTGTGACCTCAAGCCCATGATCACGGACCAGGGCAGCGACCTGACGCGGCGATGCGTCATAGGTTAGAAAATCGTTCTCAAAGATTTCGACGCCCGTGAAGCCCGCCTTGGCGATCGCCGCGAGCTTCTCCGGAAACTCGCCGCTGATCGAGACTGTTGCGATCGACGTCTTCATTTCTTGCTACGCTGCGCATTCAGTCTTGAAATCGCGCCGCGCAAAGCCAGCAGGTAGCCATCGGTTCCCATTCCGACGATGATGCCGTCGGCGCGTAGCGACACGAACGAATGATGTCGGAAGCTCTCGCGTTGGTGCACATTCGAAATATGTATCTCGATGACTGGCCCCTCAAAGGCGTTAAGGGCGTCGAGAATTGCGACCGAAGTATGCGTGAATGCGGCCGGATTGATCACGACCGCGGCCCCGTCCTCCCGGGCCTCGTGGATCCAGTCGATTATCTCATATTCCCGGTTGCTCTGATGAAAGCGAATATCGAATCCGAGCTCGCTTGCAAGGCCGCGAACTTCGGTTTCGACGTCGGCCAGGGTCTTGCCGCCATAGATGTGTGGCTGCCTCTTTCCGAGAAGGTTGAGGTTTGGTCCGTTGAGGACATAGATCACAGGCATTCTCTCTCCCTTAAAGCAAAAGACGGCCGGAACTGCTCCGGCCGACAACTTCAGACTGCAAGTTGCTGGGCGGCGGAGGCGAAACCTTCCGCCAGCTGCTGCATGACAGGTGCGCTATTTCGTGCAGAGATGTAGTGCCTGCCATAAGTGCCGAACATCGACATCACCCCGGCGCGGCGAAGTGCGATATGCATGTTGGCGGAAAACGACGGGTCGGCCTTCTGGACCGCCTCCCGATAGTCGATTGGGGCGCTGCGCGAGCTCCAGAGGGTGAAGACAGTGCCGTATCCGCTGGTAACAACATCTGCGCCGTTTTCTTCAAATGACACGCGGATGGTCTCTCGCAAGGCGTCGCCGACCTGACGCAAGGCAGTGTAATCGATCGTATCGACGACCTTCATCGATGCGTTTACAGCAGCGCAGGCTACCGGATTGCCGTTGTAGGTCCCGGCGCGCGCGACGCGCTTGTCCTCGAAGGCGGACATGATGTCCGGATGGCCAACCAAGGCTGCGACTGCGTAGCCGTTACCGATCGCTTTGCCGACAGTTGCAAGATCAGGAGAAATGCCAAGATGGTGCGAGGCTAGGCCCGGATGGAGACGGAAGCCCATGAGCACTTCGTCCATGATGACTAAGGCACCGCGCTTGCGCGCAAGCGATACGACGTGTTCGAGGTAGCCGGGCTTGGCCACGACGCACCCGGCATTCGCCATCATGGGCTCCAGGACGATGGCTGCAACGTCGTTGCATTCAGAAAAGAGAAGCTCCGCATCCGCAACGTCGTTGAAGCGGAGCAGAAGTGTGTCTCCGTTGCTCGGTCGGACGTTGGATCCCATCAGAGCTTCTTGTGATCCGGCGTTGCCGAACGCAACATCGTCGAACCAGCCGTCGTATCCAGCCGCCATCTTGACGATCTTGCGCCGCCCCGTGACTGCACGGGCGGTACGACAGGCGAGATGAACCGCTTCGCTGCCGGAATTTAGAAAGATCACCTTACTGAGGTCTTTCGTATGAGCGGCAAGACTAGAGGCGGCTTCTTCCTCGAGAGCGTGAGCGTAGGCCGGCATCGAGCCACGTTCCATGGCAACCCGCACGGCCTCGGTCACGTCCGGATCGGTATGACCTAAGAACGTCGCGCCGAAACCGAGAGCCGTATCTGCGTACCTTCGGCCCTTCTGGTCCCAGACGTAGGGACCCTGAGCTTTTTCGACCAGAAACGGCTCTCCATCCACATCGGGCACGACCCGACCCGCGCTGGATATCCCACAGACGAGATGTTGCATTTTTAAACTCCAAAAAGCTTCGGGAGCCATTCTGTCAATGACGGGAACGCGACGAGACCCGCCACGCAGACGATGCTTGCGATCCAATAGGGGACGAGCCAAACAGAAACCGACCACATGTCGAGCTTGGCCACGTTGCAGACCACGAAGATGTTTGTGCCGATCGGCGGCGTGAAAAGGCCAATGCCGAGCGTCATGGTGAAGACGATCCCCGTCTGGTAGGGCGTCATGCCAGCGGCCAGCGCAATCGGAACCAGGATCGGCGCGAGAATGATCAGGGCCGGCCCGAGGTCGAGCCAGAAGCCAACGACCTTTAGGAGGACCAGAACGAGAATGATCGTTACAATCGGTCCCGTATGGAGCCCTGTGATCCAGGCCGCGGCGTTGGCCGGAACCTGTTCAACGGTCAAAATCCAACCGAATGGGGTTGCCAACGCCATGATCATCATAATGACGCCGGTTGTTGCGACTGCCGCGGATGCCGCAGCGTAGAGGGAACGAAGCGGTAGCTCGCGATAGACGAGGATACCGACCAGGAAGGAATAGACCACCGCCAATGCAGAGGCTTCCGTCGCGGTAGCAATGCCGCCGATGATCGAACCGAGCACGAGCACCGGCATCAGAAGTGCCGGCAGGGCGCCAATAACGTCACGCCCGATCTCGCCCCAGACCGCAGGGGCCTCGTTTCTCGGAAAATTGTGGCGTCGCGCCACGATGTAGGACGTGATCATGAAAGTTGCGGCGATGAAAGCGCCGGGAATGAGAGCCGCCACCAGCAGACCGCCGATCGAGGTGTTGGTCAGGACTCCGTAAAGGATCAGAATCACACTCTGCGGGCCGATGATGCCGAGGGTACCGGAGGCGGCCGTCACTGCAGCCGCAAAGGCCTTAGGGTAGCCACGCTGCGCCATCGCGGGGATCATGATCGATCCTACCGCGCCGGTGTCGGCCGTCGCCGAACCGCTGATGCCGCCATAGACGAGAGCGGTTGCGACATTGACGAGACCGAGGCCTCCGGTGATGCGGCCGAAAATATGCTCGGCGACCCTCATGATGCGTGTCGTCAACCCTCCACGGTTCATCAACTCACCGGCAAAGAGGAAGAGCGGGATTGCGGCAAGCGTGATCGCGTCAGCGCCACGCAGCGTCTGCTGTGCGAACCATGCAGTCGGAAGATGCAGACCGCCGACATAGATTGTGATGAGACTTGCGATGCCCATGCACCAGGCGATCGGAACGCCGATCAGGAGCAAAAAGGAAAAGCTGATGATGAGAACAGCGACGGTCATACCGGCTCCTCCTGCCGTTGCTTGAAACCAGTGAGGACAAGCAGGCGTCTAATGCCAATCACCAGCGCACCGAGGCCGAGGATCAGCACCGTTGCTGTGATGACACCCGTCGGCATGCGCAGAACGGCAGTTGGAACCATCGCGGAACGCTGCCAGACGGCCCAACCACTGATCAGGAATGCACCGCCCATGGTCACAAGGGCAAGGACCGAGATCAGGTCGAATACCCGCTTCAAAGCGGGAGGCGCCGACTGATTGAGCGCTTCAAATGCGACGTTTTCTCCCCGCAGTTCTGCATTGAGCAGTCCGATGAAGGTGATCCAGATGAAGGCGATGCCTGCCACCTCGAACGACCACTCGACGCCGCCGAATTCGAAGAAACGCGCAATCACGCCCAGCAAGGTCGAAAAGAACATCACGACGAACGCGATAACACCCAGAAGCTCCAGTGCGCGCGTCAACGGACCCCGCCGCAGCGGCGAGGCAGAATTGTGAACTCGTTCCATTGGCTTAGACCTCAGTTCGAGGCCGCGGACTTTTCGACCGCGGAAACGAGATCGGCGCCCCATTCTTTAGCGAACTGGGCATAAACCGGCTTGACCATCTCGGCGAATGGAGCTGTGTCGACCTTCGTCACCGTCACGCCTTTGGATTCGAGAGATGCCTGGGTGTCGGCGTAAGCTTTGTCGAGTTCGCTGCGATACCAGGCAACTGTGTCCGTCGCCGACTTTCTTAAGGCCACCTGCTCCTCAGGTGTCAGAGCGTCAAACCGGTCCTTGTTCATGAACCACCAATTCGCGGTCCAGATATAGTTGGATATGGTCAGATGCTTTGCGACTTCATACCACTTGGAATCGTAGTAATCGCGCATCTCTGGCTCCACCGCGGCAACGACGTGCGACTGCAGGGCGGTGTAGACCTGGCCGAAGGGGATGGACTCGGCAAGCGCGCCGAACTGCTTCATGGTTGCGAGAATGACCGGGTTCGGCGGAGTGCGGATCTTGACGCCCGAGAGGTCTGCGGGCTTTTCGATGGCTTTGCTGGTGGCAAACTGGCGGAAGCCTGAATCCAGTGCGCCGAGCATGAGATAGCCGCGTTTTTCACCGAAATGCTGCACTGCCTGCCCCTGTTCGCTATCCAGGAACTTGTGCACATTCGCGGCGTCCTTGAAGAGGAACGGCAGCGAGAGCACGTTGAGACGCGGATCGATCGCGTCGATCGATCCACCCAGGCCGATGTCGATCGCGCCGGCGCCGACGCCGTCCGCGATCGGGCCTTCGTCGCCAAGCTGGCCGTTCGGGAAAATCTGGATCACGACTGATCCCTTGCTCTCCTCCTTCACCTCCGCCGCAAATTTTTCAACCGCCTTGTTGATCAGGCTGTCCGGCGACGACGCATGCGCGAGCCGCAATGTAGTTTCCGCTGCGGCCGGAAAGGCAAAGGTGCATGAAAGTGCAGCGCCAGACAGGAGTGCCGAGATGAGCGTGGCATGGAATTTGTGTTTCACGTTGTTCCCCTTTTTCTTAGGATTGGTAAGCACGGGATGAAACCATAATCGCGCCAGCCGGAGGCGAAAGCAGAGATTTCTTATTGATCCATAAGCGTCACTGATCTTTCACAAAGGCTGCATCAGGCGTATAGAAACGCTATCAAACTGGTGCGATAGATCATGAGAAACCTCGATAGCGATGCCTTGGCTGCGTTTCTTGCCGTAGCGGAAACCGGGAGCTTCACAGCCGCAGCCGAGAGGCTTGGCCGCACGCAGGCTGCCGTCAGCATGGCCGTCGCGAAGTGGGAGGAGCGGCTCGATCTGCGCCTCTTTGAGCGCGCGCATCGACGCGTTTCACTAACCCCGACGGGACAGCGGCTCTTAGGCTATGCGCGCAGGATCCGCGCGATCGAGGACGAGGCGCTCGCGATGCTCCTCGAAGGACGAAACGAAAGCCGGGTTCGGCTCGGCATGCCGGACGACTACCTCACGCTTTTCGGCACGGCCCTTTTGGATCGTTTCGTGCCTCGCCATCCGAATGTCAGCCTCGATCTTCGGCACGATTTTTCGCATCGGCTGGAACAGATGGTGGAATCGCGCGACCTAGATGTCGCGATCGTGACGCAGAGCGTTTCCGAGCCCAAGGGGGAGATCATTCGCGAGGAGCGCCAGGTCTGGTGTTGCGGCCCAAACCGGTCGCCGGAGACGGCCACCAATCTTCACCTTGCACTTTTTCCCGATGGCTGCCGCGCGCGACCCCAGATACTTGCGGCATTGGACCAGCAGGCCCGAAACTGGCGTATCGTTTACTCCTCGTCGGACATCGCAGGCATTCGCTTGGCAGTTGCTTCGGGAGATGTTCTGACAGTGCTGCCGGAAAGCGCGGTTCCGGTCGATTGGCGCCGCCTCGGCGAAGGAGACGGCCTGCCCACACTCCCTCTGCTGCGCCTAGCCATGATTCTGCCGATGCAACCGCGTCTTCCTGTTCGCCAGCTTGCATCATTCCTAAGGTCGGAATTTCAACTCACTGCTGAACGGCTCCAGGCATCTTAGGCTGGCAGCCCCGAAGTGACGGCGTGGTCGGCGGTCCTGCTTCCATTAAGAGCGTCATTTCGGATTTTTCGCCGGAAAGCGCGTCGTTCGATAGGAATGAACGTTAACGGTGGGCACAGACGAAAGGTGGTCGTCTGTGCTAGCGTGATGCATTACAAGTACAATTGCTGTAATTGGCCAATCGCATGGTGTGGTCTGCAGGGTCGAAGACGATGGTTGTCTGAGGAAGGTCGTCGCGACACTGGAGATTATCCAATGGGCCAAATAGCTCGCCCAGCCTGATTGCGACATTTTTCAGCGCCCTGGCAATGATCGTCGACATGCCAACAGCTCAAGTCGAACTGCTGCACAAATTCCTCGAACGGATCGACGGCCGGCTGTCGCAGACGGCACGCACGAAGGAGTTCACTGCATTGGACGACGTCGATGTCGAACGGATCGAGGCGCTCGATGCCGACGCATTCGAGCAAGACCGGGCCTGACCACCGCTTTTGCGTCTTTGTCCCCCAATCAAAAGAGATCTAGTTGCCCCATCCTCTGCTTTAAAGCGGTCCGCCATACGACAATGATGCTCGCTACATATGTCCCCATGCCGCGCGAGCTTGTTTGCAGTCGAGCCTATGATGGCGGCAATTGCGGCTTCTTGATCCGGATTCCATAGCCATCGGCGTCTTCCAGACTGAATTCTATACCAGCATCTTCGATGCACCTGCCTTATGCCGTCCAGAGTGCCATTTCGTAATTGGTCTCCTCGTTCCAACCGACTTATTGTCTGGGTTGAAACATTTGCTGCCTGCGCAAGTTTCGACCCTCACATCACGACGAAAAATCCCGATCGTCGACAGAAAGCCTCGATCTCACGCTCGAAGCGATCAATCGCATCGCAGGCCCACGGCTCGTATGATCCAGCAACGGCGCGAGTATCGAGCCGGCTGCGCAATCTGATCATTTCCATGTGCCACCAGCTTAAAAATCCCATCGCATTGCTTTCGAACCAAGACCGGACCCTGCGACTTCATATCAGCGCTAACCTCTCCCGTTGTCCATCTATAAGAACTTCGAAATTTAGCGGACATAGTCGGTGTTGCAAAATTGCCAACCTCGGGGGTTGAACATGCATTGCTGTACAGGACGGGGACGACCGAAGTCATCGATTCGACTCGGGACGTTTCCATCATGCAGTCCCAAGCGATTTTCATCAGACCAGAGGACGAAGGCGCTGACTTTGCAAGATGTCGCGCAAGGACGCCATTCGCGAAACGACCGCCACGATTGAAGTCAAAGAAAAGCCCCACCGGAGTGAGGCTAAATTGATGCTGCTCCGGGAAATATTAGAGCTGCGACGCGTGTTTAATGCAGATGAGCGAAAGCCGGAAGATCACATTCTTTCGAACCGGTACGCTTGCGGAAAGTTTCACCCGCCGGAACCTGGGGCACCTGCGTCTGCTCTCTCGCAAACCGCACGGCAACGCTGGCTGGAGCATAGGCTCTTCTATTTCAGGGAGCTCGTCGATGTTCAATGGCCGTCACTTCGACCGATCTGTAATCCTGCTGTGCGCACGTTGGTGTCTGGCTTACAATCTTAGCCTGCGTGATCTGGAAGAGATGATGGCCGAGCGCGGATTCACGTCGACCACTCCACGGTTCATCGCTGGATCGTCCGCCGATCCATGGTTATTGCGCTCATCTCCGCGAGAGACAACTTTCCACCGATGTGAGCTGCCGGAAATCCGCTGTCCGATATCGTGCGACCGTGGTTCCGGCTTCCGATGACACTGAAGATCGGTTCTTGACTTCGATCAAAGTGGCTTCCTTCTCGGCGCGGTAGGCTTCTGCGTGTTCAATGGAGAAAACGTGTCATGCAGAAACAAGTTCTAAAGTCTGCTTTCGAGCTTCCGATGGCGTCATTCCTGGCCTTGAGCGATGACAACAACCCGACTGGGTCCGCATTGAAGATACCGACAACGATAGCGAAAACATTGCTTCGCTATCAGGTCGAAGGCCTATCATTCCTTCAACACCGTTTTCAGCGCGACATCAAGCTGATGGATGACGTCATAGCTGCGGAAAAAACCAATGATACCCTGGATGTCATCGGCGACTATTGGCGCGATGCGGTTTCGGACTATGCGAAAGAAATCAGCAAAACCCTGGCGATCAACGCGCGATTTGCTTCCGATACCGCCGGCATCGTGCGAGAAGAGGCCAAAAACGCTTAACACTGCAACCGTGAGCGCGGTCACGCGCCAGGGAGTGCCCTCGCCTCCTTAACCATCGGTGATTCCGCAATCTTCTTGCCCGCTGATGGCTGGAAAATAGCAGCGGGATGCCAATGGAAAGTACCCGAGGTTTGGTCGATCACGAAATTGGCGGGCGGCACGCTCAACTCAGCATCCACCGATGGCTCCGAGATTGTCGCGCTTTTCGAGGCCGGTTTTGCGCCCACGCCGGTTTTCTTGATTTCCAAAATTTCTATCTCAAAGAAGGAACGTTCGCATGTCACGCTTGTCAACTACTTGTCTGATGACCATCGCACTTCTGGCGTCACCGGCTGTCAGCTTCGCTCAAGAAGCCCCATCGGCTACGATTGCATTCTCTGGTGGCAGTGTCGCCGCTGGCGTTGGATATACCTGGGGCAACGGAACTCTGTTGTTCAAAGGCAAGCCCTATCCCTTCACCGTTTCGGGACTGAGTGTTGTTGACATCGGCATTGATCGCATTGATGGCGCCGGAACAGTCTACAATCTGAAGAATCCCGCCGACGCCGCGGGCACTTATTTCGCCGCTGGCGCCGGCGCGACGATCGCCGGCGGTGGCTCGGTGGCGGTGCTCGAAAACCAAAACGGGGTCATCGTCCATTTTCATTCAAAAACGTCGGGCCTGAAGCTCAACCTTGCCGCAAGCGGCATTGTTGTAACGCTGAAATAAACAACCTCCTGGATTGCATTTTCTCGCGCCACGCACGCAAGGAAGCTGGACGAAACCGGTGCTCGTGGTCGGATTCCAATGGTGTCTGATCCGCAGCCGGATTGATGCTGGTCCAGAGCAAACAAGCAAAGGCGACGTGAGCGCTTGATATTTGCGGCCCGGCTGGTTCAACAAGATTAGAGGGATCCATGAATCGTATCGCACTTGTCACGGGGGGTGTCACAGGAATAGGTGCCGCCACAAGCCTGGCGCTGAAGGCAGCCGGCTATCGGGTTTGTGTCAACTATCTCGGCAATGAAGCAGGGGCCGAGGCCTTCGGTCGGTCAAACGGAATTCCGACATTCGCCTGGGATGTCGCCGATTTCGATGCCTGCGCACACGGCGTTGCTGAGGTTGCCGCCAAGCTGGGTCCGGTCGAAATACTCGTCAACAATGCGGGAATTACGCGAGATTCCATGCTGCACAAGATGACTAAGGAGCAATGGCGTTCTGTCATCGATATCGATCTGGGTGGATGCTTCAACATGTGCCGAGCCGTGATCGAGAGCATGCGCGAGCGAAATTTTGGACGTATTGTGAACATCAGTTCGGTCAACGGCCTCATGGGCCAGGCGGGGCAGACCAATTACGCAGCGGCCAAAGCAGGAATGATCGGCTTCACCAAAGCACTGGCGCTTGAGAGTGCCCCGCGCGGTATCACGGTCAACGCGATTGCACCGGGCTACACGAAGACCGACATGGTCGCGACCGTGCGACCCGATATCCTGAAGATGATCGTCGATGCGGTTCCAGCCAGACGGCTGGCTCTACCCGAGGAAATCGCGCGCGGCGCCATTTTTCTCGTCTCGGACAAAGCCGGCTTCATTACCGGCGAAACACTGTCGATCAACGGCGGTAGATATATGTCGTAGCTTAACGCGGGAAATCTCATCTCCCAGGATTGCCCGACTACTCGCCCCTTTCCGAGAGGTAACAGACTCAGATTCGGAAAGCTGCCCCACACTTTGCGACGAAACCGCGTGAGAACGAAGGAAGATGGTTCATTCGCCGCGAAAGGAAATGTTGCTATGAACACACTCCCAATGAAAGCCACAGAAGCTCAGTTCCTCGCGCCGTCGGAACCCGACATGAGCAATCCGTTTCTGGGTGAAAGCTTCCGCGCAATCGATCTTATGACAAGTGCGTCGATCGCCCGCGCGACATTTGGGTTTTCACCGACCGCTTTCTGGCTCGCCTTCGCCGATTGGGGGGCGCATCTCGCCGCAGCGCCGGGTAAGCGAACGGAACTCGCCGTAAAGGCGGACCAGAAGTCGATGCGTCTCCTCACTCACATGCTACAGTCCATCCTAGATCCCGACACACCCTGGTGCATCGAGCCACTCCCGGGCGACGAGCGTTTTCAGGATGAAGCCTGGCAGCGTTGGCCCCATCGCTTCTGGGCGCAGGCGTTCCTTTTGACCCAGCAATGGTGGCACAACGCCACGCACGATGTCACGGGCGTCTCCCAGCATCATGAGGACGTCGTGTCGTTTGCGATACGGCAATGGCTCGACATGGCATCGCCGGCCAATATGCTGTGGGCCAATCCCGAAACGATCCAGCGCACAATGGAGACCGGCGGTCTAAATCTATTGTTTGGCGCCCGAAACTTGGCCGAAGATTGTCACCGCCTCCTGATGGGACAGCCTCCAGTCGGGACGGAAGATTTCGTGGTCGGGCGGAACGTCGCGGTAACACCTGGAAAAATCGTCTTCCGCAACCATCTGATCGAATTAATACAATATGCACCAGCGACAAACGCCGTTCAAGCCGAGCCAGTACTCATCGTGCCGGCCTGGATCATGAAATATTACATCCTCGATCTTTCGCCGGCCAACTCCCTGATCCGCTTCCTCGTGGAACGCGGCCACACCGTTTTTTGCATTTCCTGGCGCAATGTGACGGCGGAAGATCGCGATCTCTCGCTCGATGATTATCGCAGGTTCGGGGTGATGGCGGCACTCGACGCAGTCGCGGCTATCGTCCCCGATCGTAAGATTCACGCAGCCGGCTACTGTTTGGGCGGAACGATACTGACCTTAGCGGCAGCGGCCATGGCGCAGGACGGCGACCATCGTCTTGCCTCGGTGACGCTCTTTGCCGCACAGACCGACTTCACCGAGCCGGGTGAATTGCAACTTTTCATCGACGACAGTCAAATCGCCTTTATAGAGGCCATGATGTGGCAGCATGGCACACTCGAGGCCTCGCAAATGTCTAGCGCTTTCCAGATGCTCCGGTCCAACGACCTGATCTGGTCCCGCATGATCCACGAATATCTGATGGGTGAACGCGAGCCGCTGAATGATCTGATGGCGTGGAATGCCGATGCCACCCGCATGCCGTACCAAATGCAGTCCGACTATCTGCGCAACCTTTTTCTTCATAACGACCTTGCTTCCGGCCGCTATATGGTTAATGGCCAACCTGCCGTCATCCAGAACATTCGTGTTCCAATCTTCGCCGTGGGCACGGAACATGACCATGTCGCCCCTTGGCGCTCGGTCCATAAGATCCACTATCTCACCGATACCGACGTCACCTTCGTTTTGACGAGCGGTGGTCACAACGCGGGTATTGTCAGCGAGCCAGGCCATCGCGGCCGGCATTTCCGAATGCTGGAGAAAAAGCCAGACGACCCCTGCCTTAGCGCGGATGAATGGTACTCGGTTGCGCCGGTTTGCGACGGATCTTGGTGGCCTGCCTGGGAGGCGTGGCTGTCGGCGCAGACAAATAGCGAACCCGTCGCGCCGCCCACCATGGGCGCTCCGATCAAGGGCTACCCTCCGCTTTGCGATGCGCCTGGTAGCTACGTGATGCAGCGTTGAGCCGGCCCATGACCGATTTCCTCCCATATAACCGTTACGAACACTTCATCGCCAGGGGCCGGGCCGCGCCTGCGCTGCGGACGGCCGTCGTGCACTCCTGTAGCCCGGAGGCGATCCTGGCGGCGTGGAGGTGCGCGACGAGGGCCTGATCTCCCGCTGCTGATAGGACCAAATGCAAAGATTCGCGCCGCGGCGACCAACGCCGGCATATCGCTCGACGGGGTCGAGATCGAGACGACGGCACACAGCCATGCCGCTGCCGCGCGAGCAGTCGAACTTGCAGCGCAAGGTGAGGTCGATGCGCGGATGAAAGGTCGTCTACACAGCAATGAACTCCGATGATGCGCTGGCAGTCGCGTCTCGCGAGCCCTGTGGATCGACCATCGTTACCAAGGAAGGCAAACTGGTCTACCAACCGGATCTGCCGTAGGGTGGCAAAGCTCAATGCGACGCCGCCTCCTCTCGGGTAACGCGCTTTTCATGCTCAATCGATCTGTTGTGTCTTTCATCGGAGAATTCTCATGAACCTCGAACTCAACGGTAAACTGGCTCTCGTTACCGGCAGCACCGCCGGCATCGGTCATGCAATCGCGGCAACTCTTGTTCGTGAGGGCGCCCATGTCATCGTCAATGGACGAACCCAAGATGCCGTCGATCGCACGGTCGCCGAACTTGTCGCGATTGGAAGCGGTCGCGTTGACGGATTTGCCGGCGATCTCGGAATTGAAGCAGCCGCCAATGCGATTACGAAACTCTTTCCAAATGTCGAGATCCTGATCAACAATCTCGGCATCTTCGAACCCAAGCCGTTCGAAGAGATCCCGGATGCTGACTGGCGGCATTTCTTCGATGTCAACGTGCTTTCAGGTGTTCGTCTCGCCCGTCTTTATCTGCCCGCGATGCGCCAGCGTAACTGGGGCCGCATCATCTTTATATCGAGCGAAAGCGGCGTGCATATTCCTGCCGAGATGGTGCACTACGGCGTGACCAAGGCGGCCCAGATCGCAGCGGCGCGCGGTATCGCCGAATCCGTTGCTGGCACCGCGATCACGGTCAACAGCGTGTTGCCAGGTCCAACGAAGTCGCGCGGCGTCATCGATTTTGTCGCCGCGTTGCCCGGATCCGAAGGGAAGACTTTCGCGCAATTCGAGACCGAGTTCTTCGAGAAAATCCGACCAACTTCACTGATCAAACGCTTCACGACGCCTGAGGAAATCGCAACCATGGTTGCCTATGTGGCAAGCCCGCTATCCTCGGCCACCAATGGCGCGGCACTGCGGGTCGATGGCGGCGTTGTGAAGAGCGCGTTCTGATTGTCACGGGAGAGAACGCCGTCCACTCGCGTAAATTCGGGGGGCGGCAACAAAGCTGTTCCTGAGGTTAATTAAAAGACGGCACGATCATCTTTGCCGATCGACGTCCGGGTGAGGAGAGGCTCCGGCCGGCACATGTCGACGGTTTCCCGCCCCTTGCATCCGAAGCCTTGACTCTATCCGCGCCATACCTGCGTGACTATAAACGCAGGTGAGGCTCTTGTTGGGATTTGAACCGGCGATCACTCCGTTGCCTCAGAAGAACAAACTGCGGATGAGCAGAGCTGAGTGCGTTCAATTTCTAGGAGTCCTTCAGAAAATGGAAGTCGCACCACCAGAACGGATCTCCAAAAACAGCCATTTTGGCCACGTCAGCCAACAGCTATTTGTCGCTCTCATCGGCATCGGAAACTAATGCCGGTTCGCAACCTATGTTCGTCCCATGTCAGCGAACAAGCGTCTAAACTGTTCAGAACTGACAGAATTCATTTCCCTTTCCTCGCTCGAAAAGGAACGTGGACTCGCATAGTGCGTGGAAAACGCGCCAATGAACTTTCCGGAATGGCCGAATATCGGTGTTGTCTGGATCGCTCGAATACCGATCCTGCGAGTCCAGTCTCTTAAAGAAGCAAACCCATCGGCACTCTCGATATCTTCAACGAAGACGGATGCTTGTAAAATGCGAGCGGCATCGCAGGTCGTCGCCTCTCCGTTCCGCACCCTTGCAAACTGTTCGACGGAAGAGCGATCAAAATTGTGGTGGGCAATAAGGCAGAGATGAGCCGTGTCGATATCCAACAGCTGCAAACTTCCAAAGTTGGCGCCCCGGGCCATGACAACGCGATCGAGACATCTTTCGGCGTTAGCCCCGGCGGAATCCGAAATACCGAGATGCGGACAGGTTTGTGACCAAATATTCTCCAGCCAGTATAATTCATTGCGCGCTTGAGCGAGCAGTTGCTCAAACATCGAGCGCTCAGATCGTCCAAGCCTTCGCTAAGCAGGCGCTCGAAGCGCTCGATATTCTGCCGAACGATGAAGCGTCGCATCCGCCCCTCACATAGTCTTTGCAGAAGGCTAAATTAGCTTAACCTCCAAATCTTCGCATGTACAGCTGAGAACAGCTTTTGATTTCGGAATCATTGGAGGTATTTCTACTTTTGCTTGTTTCAGCAAGAGGAATGTAAATACCAAGATCTAGCGCTTATGCGTCTGGATATCGTCGTAATGATCGATCGATGGCTGGATGGCCGTATCAATCGATATCGGATACGCCATCGCTTCCAGATTGGCCGACCGGAGGCTCTCACGCCACATAATCGTGGCCCGCCTGCGCGGAGTTACTGCGGCGCAGCGGAGCACAGCCATTCTGGCACAGCCTTCGTAACCGTGGATTCTCACATGATTTCAAATACTTAGAGAAATCGTCTTTGTTTTCCTTATCTTTTCCCATCGCGAGTGACCGTGGATGTCACCTTTGTGCCCTGGCTTTGGGCCTCAGTCAACCAGCGCGATCAGCGGAAATAATTTCCGCACTTGGAGATGTGATTTGTGGTGCCACCGCGATCGAAAGTGCGGCAGCTATGCGCCTCCAAACCGGTCATTCAGATCAGTTCCGCAATCTCCCGAAATCAGACATAAGCAAAAAGTGGCAGCGTCGGAACAGAGTGTCATATGGAGTGATCGCCGTGCCTGTTAAGGCCCAGTCTCGCAAAATCGGGCAACACTGCATGTTAGCCGAGTCTCTTCATTCCCGACGAGCGCCAGGCAAAAATCCCGCCAGGGATGGCGGGGGCCGATCACACCGTTTAAAAGCAGGATTTAAGCAGCAGCGAGTGCTTTCTCGATATCCTGCACAGAATGGCCAGTCAGATCCTTATCGAGTTCTCCAATGAGAACGTCCGACAACGACTTGTGGTAGCCCTTGCGCATCTCGCCGAGCGTGCGTGGCGCCGCGATAATCACCAGGCTTTTGATCTTGCCATCAAGCACCTGCTTGTTCAGCATACCCGTAACACCCGCGCCAAATCCGTCTTCGTCTTGCTGACTGTCGTTGGGATTGGCCGAGCTACTGGAATGTCTGCCGCCGGAAGAGATCTTCGAGCTATCGATCGCCGGATCAGGCAACGCTGTCAGATTGACGGTCGCAGCATCGCCGTCGTTCCGAAAAAGGCTTAGCTTTTTGCCATCGGCAACGGCAACGACCGTGTTCTGGGGAAGGTTCATGTTGATCTCCTTGGTAAGCAGCGAAGCCGCCCTCTATGACCGCCACTGCGCGTTTCTGTCCCGAACATAACCCCGCTACAGACCATCCGTTCCGTTGTAGGCCCGACAAAACTACGGCATCGGCGTATCGCCCTGATCATTCACCCCAGCCAATGCTTGATGGTCGCCCTCGCGACATCGCTGGCATCAATCGATTCCACCGACCGGCCAGGAATATGTAGCTCAGCTTCGTATGTGCGGCCTGCAGCTTGGTACGCTCATTGCCGATGATCGCCCAATCTTCCGACCAGTCGAACTGGATGGCTTCGCCAGGCTCAAATGCCAGGGGGACAAACGGGCCACGCCCTGTGATATTTTCCTGAAATCTGGACTGCGCCCCTTGGGGTAGACACTAATCAGGCTGCGGTTTTGTGGGCATCTGATCATCATCTGCTCGAACAACTTGGGTTCCGGGGAAATGCGACTTTTGCAAGCGAGACGACGGCCAGCGCTATCTCAGATGCTTTGGCGAGTGGTAATGGAATAAGAGTTACCGTTAAGGTGCCGGGAAGCGTTCAACCACACGCAATAATTGTCGATACCATTTCAAACAATACCGCCTATGTACGTGATCCTTGGCCTCTCGGCGCAGGTTCCAGTTACTCCGTACCCAAAAGTGCTCTGGAGAAAGAAATGACCGGTAGGGCAGTTTTCATACAATCGGCGGACTGACTTGGATTACACAAAATTTGACAAAGGCGTGATCATGATCCCGAAATCCAAACAAATCTGTGATATATATCTCACGTCTTCCGTTAGCGGAGATCATGGCTGCCTTCAAGGATTGAATTTGTTTACAACTGCCGGGTTCATCGACGGACAGAAGGTTTATCGTGGATATCTGCGAGTAAACCTGCAGCGACTGCATGCCGTTTCGGTCGTAACGTGTTTACGTCAGAGCAACTTCGTTTCCTTCAGCGTTCCAATTGAGTACCGAGATAACGAGAACATCCCGCAGGAAAAGGCAAGAGCGGTTGCTGATGACTTCCTGAGAGATAGCGATGAACAGCTCATTCATAATGCAGCCACCGAGTTGTGTCCGCCTATCTTCTGGGCGTTTCGGATCGGCAAGAGAGTTTTAGATCCGGACGTCGAGGAACGGGCCGGATCAAAGCATATCTATATTGATAGAATTGATGGCAGAATTTGGAGCTATCAGGAGCTTTTGGAATACAATTATGACTACAATAATCTTCTATGAATGTTTATTTTTCCGCGGAGTAGATATTACGATTGAATAGTCATGTATCTCTATGCCGCAGACATGGTAAATCGGGATATTCTCTTTCCAGATGAGAGCGATCAAAATACATTATTGGAATTGCGGCCGAATCTCTCCATCCGCGTCTCTAAAAATCCACTAACAGGCAGCGTCATATGTTTCCGCTAGGAGCTGACGGCCAATGCGATCCGTCACCCGGTATGCATTAACCGACTTGCCGGCATATTCGTTCGAGCGTTTGGACCACGTCCTCGCCCCGGTAGTTGAAGCGTACATCGACTGATGGCGAGAAGCGCGAGAAGGTATCGACCACCATCAGCACCCGGATCTTGCGCCCGGTGGCCAACTGGTCATGAACGAAATCCATCGCCCAGAGGTGATTGGAATGGGTCGGCTCCGTCCGGTCGGCTCGCAGCTTCGCCTTGACCCGATGCTTGGGAACCTTGTTGTGGAGCCGCAGGTCCATCTCCGTGTAAAGGCGATAGATTCGCGTCGGGTTGATCGGCCAGTCGTCACGCTTGATCAGGACACGCACACACCTATAGCCGTGGCGCACCCATGTCTGGCAGATGTCTTTGATCTTCAGCTTCAGTTCGGCCTGCTCGCCGCGCCTGAACATACGGATAGCGGGACTTTTGGGTTTGGGAAAAGTCCGCTATCCGCGTCTTTTCATTTCGTAGCGGGCCGACTGCTCCCGGCCTCATAGCAGCCATTGCTGCGGGTCCCCAGCCAGTTTTCCTAGCCGTCTTCGAACACGACGGATGGCCGAAGAAACTACGGCAGAGATTGCCCAAGTTGTTGAGAAGACGTCACTTTTCGTGCGGGAGATGGTCGCCAGGTTGAATCGAAAAATTGGTCAAAATGGCTTGCTTGGGAGACATGAATTTGCACATAATTTCAATAGCTTAGAGAAAAATTTGGCGTGCATTTTCCGGCAGCGGCATGGGTGACAACGCATTTTCCGCGCGCCCGTCTCGCCTTTCGGGCGAACGACCACTTCTCTCAATCCGTCGCCGCACGGTCCGGAGCGGGGCTGGCGCTCCTACCTCACTATATTGGTCGCAGCGACGCTGCGCTGCGACTCTGCGATCTCGGTCCGCTTCCCCCAAACAGGGAGGTGTTCCTGCTCACACGCAGGCGCGACAAGAGAGACCCTTTGATCCGCCTGGTCTCGGACGAGGTCGTCGCAATGCTCGAGGAGGCCTGCATTCATTTCTCGTGATCATGGATCGCTCGCAATCTTTAGCGGGAGCGGATAGTTCTGGTTCCAGGGTGCAAAACTTCACGGGCCGTCGCTGGAGACTGCCCGTTCTTTATGAACTGTCAGACTGAGGCTCGTCCTACAGAGCCGCCACCATCCGCGAAGAGGATCTGTCCGGTAATGTAGGATGCGTCCTCCGAGAGCAGAAAGGTGATCGCCGCGGCGATCTCCTCCGGCTTACCCAGGCGCCTCATCGGAATCATCGAAAGAAAGCGAGCTTCGGCCTCGCTGCAGGCGGGGGTGTTTCGCCGAAACATCTCGGTCTCGGTCGGACCGGGCGCAACGGCGTTGACGGTCACGCCGGTCTCGGCTGGTTCCATCGCCCATGTTCGCGTGAGACTGTTGACCGCGGCCTTCGCAGCCGCGTATCCGCTCCTGAGCGGTGTCCCGGTCGTCACAAGGCTCGTCACGTTAACGATCCTTCCCCATCTCTTCTCCATGAAACTTGGCAGGACGGCCTGGGTGGTCTGGATTGTCGAGTGGATATTCAAGCGGAGCATGTCGTCGACGTCGGCCAGATCGATCTCCCCGAGACGGTGGAGCTTGGCCATCCCGACATTGTTCACCACTCCGTCGAAGGAGTACTTCTTCGCCATGTCTGCCAATGCCTCGGCGGCAGCGCTGTCGTCATCGAGATCGATAGCGGCCAGCTCCCCAGGGAAGGTCGAGTCCTTCCCACGTGCGATGCCGACAACCAGATGGCCGGATTCGGCGAGGCGATGTGACAGCGCTCTGCCAATGCCTCTGCTCGCACCGGTGACGAGAAACGTTCGTGTCTTCATGGTCGTATTTTGCCTCTTATCGAGTGCGCAGGGCTCGACAATCCAACATCCGCAGTAGCGAGCGGAGGTGAACGTCGGCGGACCCGGAAATTCTCATTTGCTCAATGAGCGTGATCGCAAGCGTTTCCGCAGCGGCAAGGCTCGACTTTCCATCGGGAGCTGAATATCGCCTTGCAGATGTCGACCCGCTCGAACGTTGGATCCTTGAACGCGAGGACGTCGTCGTTGAATGTACCGAACGTGCTCTGAGGACGATGCTTCATTCCATGATAGAAGGCTTCAATGATGCCGTCTGCGAAGGCGTCCTCGCGAGGATATGCTGCGACGACAGCCTCGCGCTCCGCGAGGGAAAACTCGTCGAAACCACGTCCGACCACGTCCATTCCGGCGCCCGCCTGAACCAGTGCGATCTCCGGGCGCATGAATTCCGGAATGCCGGGAGTGCTGTGAAGCGCGACAGCGTTCCAGACGATCTCGATCTGCCCTGGCGCGATCCCACGGCTTCGGAGGAAGTCGGCTGCGGCATTGGCGCCGTCGACCTCGAAGCGGAGTTGGCTGTCCCCATACTGCTCTGTCAGTCCGAGGTCGTGGAACATGCAAGCCGTGTAAAGCAGTTCAGGGTCGAAGATCATTCGCTTTCTGTTTCCGGTCATCGCTCCCCAGAAGTAGACTCGAACGGAGTGATGAAAGAGCAGGTCGCTCTCGCTGTCACGGATGAATTCGGTGACCTCGCGGGCAATCTGGCTGTCAGGGATTCGTACTCCCTCTGGTATTTTCGACATGGGAAAACCTCTTAGCTGGAGCTGCAATCGTCGCATGCCCACGGGGAATTCCGCATCAGGCAGCAGAAGTTGCGGCGATGGAAATGAGCGTTCTTGTCCGCCATCACGTCGGCGAGACCTGTTCCCTGAGTGACGTCCGGTCGGTGCTCCAGGCCATCGTAAAGTGCCTGGAGTAGGCCTTCAGCGAAGCCGGCTCCGCGCGGATATGCTGCTTCGACGGCAGCTCGCTGGTCTTCGTCGAACCGGTCATAGTCGGCGCCGACGAGGTCCATCATGACGCCTTCGGCGGTCAGGCAAGCAATAGGGTCCAGATATGCCGAAATCCCCGGTGTCGTGTGCAGCGCGATCGCGAGCCAGACCTTCTGCATGTCGTCTTCCGAGACGCCGTGGCCGCGAAGGAAGTCACGGGCGTCGTTCGCGCCGTCGACTTCGAAGCGCAGTCTGCTCTCATTAAAGCCGGCTGTCAGGCCGACGTCGTGGAACATGGCCGCCGCGAAGAGCAGTTCCGGATCAAAGTTCAGGCCCCTCCGCTGCCCGGCCATCGCGCCCCAGAAATAGACACGCGTGGAGTGTTCGAACAGCAACGTGCTCTCCGTCTCTCGGACGAACTCGCTCGCTTCGCGGGCCAGCCTGCTGTCCGGAATCCTGATGCCGGAAATTTCAACGACAGCCATGTTCCGTCCTCCGTCAGGTCTCGAGGACCGCTTGAGGCGTGTTGCGGAAGCTGATCGCCATGCGATTGTAGCTGTTCATCAGGCTGATGGCGATCGTAAGATCGACAAGCTGCTTCTCGTCGAAGACCTGGCGTGCCGCCTCGTATGCGCCGTCCGGTACGCCTGTCTCCGCAACAAGAGTCACGGTTTCGGCCCAGGCAAGCGCAGCGCGCTCGGCCTCGCTGAAGAGGTTGCCGCCTTCCTCCCATGCCTGAACCAGCGCGAGCTTTTCGATCTTCACGCCGCGCTTCAGGAGCTCGCGAGTATGCATGTCGAGGCAGTAGGCGCAGTTGTTGATCTGGGATACGCGCAGATATACGAGGTCTACCAGTTCACCCGGCAGACCGCTCTGGAGCACGTAGCCATAGACGCCGCCGAGCGCCTTGGCGCCGTTTGGAGCAACCTGATTATAGTCGAGCCTTCTTGTCATCGTTCGAGTTCCTTTTATTACTTGACAGGGGTGGTGAGTTTCGTCTCGTCGGTATCGACGACGAAGACGGCAAGCAGTCTTGCCGGCACCGTGTCGCTGGCGTTGCGGCTGATCGAGTGAACGGCGCCGGGCGCCTCGAACCAGCTTTCGCCCGCCTTGTACCTACGGGTTTCGCCGTCGTTGACCTTCGACTCCACCTCGCCCGAGAGGACGTAGGCGTAGATGAAGGCGGACGGAGCGTGCGTGTGCGGGAGCGAGGAAGCGCCGGGCGCGTAGTCAACCTCGACGACGCGCATGGACTTACCGGGAATGTTGGCGAGTGCCTGGGCGAACTTCGGCGTGACGCTTTCCCGCTCAGCGTCGTGGGCCGGCACTGGTCCCGCAATCGAAATTGCAACCGTAAGCGCAGTTGCGGCGCGATTTATCGATCGTTTCATGGTTCATTCTCCTTCAGAGAAGCATTCAAAATGCCCTCATCATGATCCAGAAAAAAGAACCAAGAACGCGAAGAATTAGTGTACCATGACCAGATGAACACGCTGCTGAAGTTGACCGTGGACCGGGCGGAATCACGCTCCCTGTCCGAGCAGATCCGCAATGGGATCGCCAGAGCCATAGAGGATGGGGTACTTGAACCGGGTGCACGGCTTCCCTCGTGGCAGGACCTTGCAGTCCAGCTCGGTGTCGCACGGGGAACGGTACGGACCGCCTACGAGAAGCTCGCCGCCGCGCAGTTGATCGAAGCTTCGGGGGCCGCGGGAACGCGGGTGGCCGATCGTCCCCGCTCCGGTTCCAAAAGGGGGACGTCGCCGACGGCAGGCTCATTTCTTGAGACGTATCTGGAGATGACTCAAGGGCCAGCACTGTTTCAGATGGGCGTTCCGGCGTCTCATACGATCCCGTCCAAATTGCTCGCCCGGCTGCGTGCAAGTGCCGTTCGCGCCGAGCTGAGTGCGCCGCCTCTGTACCCGGATCCTCGCGGAGAGCTCGAGTTGCGACGTGAGATCGCAGCGTATCTGGCCGTGGCCAGAGGGATCAACTGCTCGGCTTCTCAGGTCATCATCACCGGCGGCTTCGCAGGCGGATTTGGACTGACCCTCAACGTCCTCGGACTGCACGGCCACAGCGCGTGGTTCGAGGATCCCGGATTTCCTTGGACCCGGCGGGCACTTGAACTTGCTCATGTGCTTCCGGTCCCGGTCCCCGTCGACGGCGAAGGCCTTAACGTCGACCACGGAACACGCAACTACCCCGAAGCGAAGCTCGCGGTGCTGACGCCGGGCCAGCAGGCACCACTTGGCGCGACACTTTCTCTGCAGAGACGGCTGCAACTTCTCGCGTGGGCGGAGCGCACCGGAGCCTGGATCGTCGAGGACGACTACCTGAGCGAACTCCAGTTGAGCGGGCGGGCTGCGCCGGCGCTCGCCTCGATCGATAACGGCGGCCGTGTCATTCACATTGGTTCGTTCAGCAAGACGATCAGTCCGGCCCTCCGGCTCGGTTTCGTTATCGCTCCTGCCGAACTCGCAGGCCGGTTCGCCGAAGTGGCGGCCTGCCTGTCTCCGCCTCCCGGTCCGTCGGTTCAGTTGGCGATTTCCGAGTTCATACGAGAAGGGCACTACATGCGGCACCTGAGGAGGATTAAACGTGCCTACGCGGCGGCCCGGCAGCCGGTTCTCGACTATTTCCGCGACACCCTAGGCCCGGACTCGGTCTCGGCTCCGGGCCTGTCGGTCCTCCTTAAACTGCCTAAGGGCGCGCCCGACGTTGCGATCGCCAGGGATGCATTGACCTTCGGCACGTTTCCCGCACCGCTTTCGCCCTGGTATGCGTCCGCTGAAATGGCAGAGGCAGGGCTGCTGCTCGGCGTCGCCACCGCACCTATCAAGAACGTGGTGCGGACGTGTGAGCGCCTGATCGAGACAATCATGCGATGTTCGTAGGGTGCAGCCAAATCGTCTTATTCGACGCTTCTTGAATGTCGGGTCGATCCCGATTGAACAAAGGGTTGGCTATGGTGCTCATTGAGGAATTCCACGGCGGGAGCTTCGCATGCGCTCAGTAGCTGTTGTCGTCTTTCCCGGCGTCCAAGCAATCGACGTTTCCGGTCCGATGGACGTGTTCGAGGAAGCGAATGCACTTCTGCCGGAGGGCGACAGATATCTGGTCGAGGTTGTCGGACCGGAGGGCATTTTCGCGGCCTCAAACGGAATGAGGATGGAAGCGCACCGAACATACGACGAAGCCACCGCCGGCTACGATCTTGTATTCGTAGCCGGCGGCCCGAAACTTCCCGATGACCTCCCGGACACGAGCATGTTGGAATGCATCCGGCGCTTGTCGAAGATTTCGGTCCGAACGGGATCGGTTTGCACGGGCGCGTTCGTCCTTGGACATGCAGGTCTTCTTGGTGGAAAGCGGGTGACGACGCATTGGCAAAATGTCGACGCTCTGGCGGAGCGCTTCCCTGACGCCGTCGTGGACCGCGACCGTATCTACTTCAAGGACGGCGGTCTGCTGACCTCGGCCGGAGTGACCGCCGGGATCGATCTTGCGCTCGTCATCGTGAGGGAGGATCACGGAACGGAGATCGCTCTGACAGTCGCAAAGCGTCTTGTCGTCGTCGCCCAGCGCCAGGGCGGGCAGTCGCAGTTTAGTCCATATGTGGTGGCGCCGGCGGATCCCAAGTCTCCGCTGGCGGTGATCTCGGAGTTTGTCATGGCGAACCTGAGGTCCCGCCTGACGGTGGACGAGCTTGCCGACCACATCCACATGAGCCGCAGGAGCTTTGCTCGTCTGTTTGCGGAGCAGGCGCGAACGACGCCAGCCGAGTTCGTCGAGAACGCCCGGCTGGACGCCGGCCGCAACCTGTTGGAAGGAAGCCGTCTGGCACTCAAGGAGATCGCCTTCGAATGCGGGTTTGGTACACCACACCGTATGTGGCAGGTCTTCCTACGAAGGCTGAGCGTCACCCCCGGTCAGTACAGAGCGAGCTTTCAACAGATGGAAGAGTAGCTCACCCAATAGGACGGTGTAGTTGCCGCCTAGCTCTCCCACTTCGATTGGAGAATGAGATCCGCGAAGTCCAAACGTCGGTAGGTCGGATCCATCTTTGAGAGCACGTCCGCCTTCACGTTGCCAAAAGTGGTCTCAGGCTTCCGGATCGTTCCCATGCAGAAGGATGACAGGATGCCGTGCTTGAACTTCAGGCCGCGCGGGTGGCATGCGCAGACTTCCTCACGCTGTTCATCTGTGAAGTCGTCGTAGCCGATGCCGAGCACGTCCATCTCGACCCCGGCAGTCACGAGGGCGACGGTCGGTCGCCTATACTGAGGGATGCCCGGCGTCGTGTGAAGCGCGATCGAGTCCCAAACGTCGTCGACGTCGCGCTCCGATATGTCGTAGGCGCTCAGGAAATCCCGTGCCGCGTTCGCTCCGTCCACCTCGAAGCGTTCCGTCTCGCTCGCGTGCGAATCCATGAGGCCCATATCGTGAAACATGGCGCCAATGTACAAAAGTTCTGCGTCGTAGCTCAGGCCCTTGCGATCACCCGTCAGGGCACCGAACAGGAAGACCCGTCGCGAGTGGTGGTAAAGCAGGTCCGTTTCGGTATCTCGAACTAGCTCCGTTGCTGCCTTCGCCATGGAGCTATCGGGAGTTTTGACACCTGCAATGATGATGGGGATGTCGGTCATGTCTTTTCCTTGAAGGTTAAAGTTGATGGTGCCGACAGTCGCTCCTTACGAACCCTAGTTCAAACATGACGAGGATGCTGTTTGTGCCAAACAGCATCCAAAAAAAGGCCAGCCGCAGCACTCTATAGTGCAGCCTTTCCAATCGACGCGCCGCCATAGAAGTGAAGCGTCTGGCCGGTGACGAAGCGAACTTATTGCAGGCCAGCCGGGTCCCCAGCCAGTTTTCGTAGCCGTCTTCGAACATGGCGGATAGCCTAATGAACTGCGGCTGAGATTTCCTAAGTTATTGACAAGGCGTCGCTTTTTCGGGGATGTCGCCGATCTGGATCGGAGAATGAGCCTAAAATGGGCTGCCTGGGAGACCTGGATACCCAGCCGGCGTGCCGTAGATGCATCGCTCTTGGAGATGAGATCGATCTCACGACGTTTTGGAGGCGATAGCCGCCACGTCCACTCTATGACCTTTGCGCCAGATCAATGTCCAGACTGTCTCGCGATGGCAGAGTTGGAGCACAGAAGGAGTACGGCGCATGGATGGCTCAATCGAAGCGCGACCGCTACTGCGTGAGGTATCCGCGCCGGCGACAACGCCGAAGGCGCGGAAACGCCGGGTGCTTTGGCCTTGGTTGCTGGCAAGCATGACGGTCGTGTCGGCGTTTGCGTTCATCGTTGTCTGGCAGCGCATTGGAAAACCTATAGCGCAGTCCTTCGAGATCGCCCTCGTGACTAAAGGTGACGTGGTACGGCAGGTGACAGCAACCGGAACAGTCAATCCGGAACTCACCATCATCGTCGGCAGCTATGTATCCGGCCCGATCACTGAGATCCGCTGCGACTACAATACCGTGGTCAAGGCGGGACAGGTGTGTGCGACTATCGACCCACGCCCCTACCAGACCACCGTCAATCAGGACTCTGCAAATCTGTCGGTCGCCAATGCTCAGATGAGCAAAGATAAGGCCAATTTGGATTACGCGCAATTGAACTATGAAAGGAGCCGCCGTCTCATAGAGCCTCAAGCAGTCTCTCAGGACACCGTCGATATCGCCAAAAACCTTGCCGAGCAGGCCGAAGCGCAGGTGGCCCTTGACCAGGCGGTAATCGAGCAGCGCAAAGCCGAGCTTGCCGCCGCGCAGATCAATCTCGACTATACGAACATACGCTCACCCGTTAATGGCGTCGTAGTTTCCCGCAATGTGAGCCAGGGCCAGACTGTGGCCGCGAGCTTCCAGACCCCCACACTTTTCCTCATCGCCACCGATCTAACCAGAATGCAGGTGGATACCAACATCAGCGAAAGCGATATCGGGGCTATCCGAGAGGGCGAGCCGGTCACTTTCAGTGTCGATGCCTTTCCGGCACGGGCCTTTGAAGGTAAAGTCAAACAAGTTCGGCAATCGCCGCAAACCGTTCAAAATATCGTCACTTTCGATGCGGTCGTCGGCGTCGACAACGCGGATCTTGCCCTGAAACCGGGTATGACCGCGTCACTGAGCATTGTTACCGATCATCAGACGAGCGTCCTTCGCGTTCCCAACCAGGCTCTGCGGTTCCAGCCAAGAGAGGGCTCGATTCCGTCCACAACACCCTACCCCGCAGATATGAAGGCGGCACATGTGTGGGTGCAGCGGAGCGGTGTGCTGACCCTGGTGCCCGTAAGAACAGGTATAAGCGACCAGTCCTTCACCGCGATCGAGGCGGGCGACCTGTCCGTCGGTGACAAGGTCATCGTCGGACAAAGTACATCATCGAATTCGTCGGCTCTCTCCCGCCTCCTCAGATTGTAAAGGCGGTTCTGCCATGACATTTCAGGAAACTCAGCCCGTTATAGAATTGAAGGATGTCACAAGAACTTTTGTGGTCGGCGGCACGGAGGTCAAGGCGATCCGCGGGGTCAATATCAAGGTCGAGCGGGGCGAATTCATTGCGATCGTAGGGTCGTCAGGTTCAGGAAAATCCACATTGATATCGATTCTCGGCTGTCTCGATCGCCCAAGCAGCGGTAGCTATCTTTTTGAGGGCGTCGATGTCGCGAATCTTACAGAACCGGCTCTTGCCGCTATTCGAAGCGAACGACTCGGTTTCGTCTTTCAGAGCTTCAACCTGTTGCTGCGTACGAGTGCCCTCGAAAATGTTCGCCTGCCGCTCTACTACGCCAAAGCTGGTGCGGTCGACGGTGCCGGTGCGGTAGAACATGCGCGCGCTTCGCTTGCTCGCTTGGGGCTTGGAGATCGCGAACGCAACACGCCCGGTCAGCTATCCGGCGGCCAGCAGCAGCGGGTCGCCATAGCGCGCGCTTTGATCAACTCTCCTCATCTGCTTCTGGCGGACGAACCAACGGGAAACCTCGACACGAAGACCTCGCATGAGATCATGGAAGTCCTTGTCGCTCTCAATCGCCACCAAGGCGTAACCATAGTGCTGATCACGCACGAAGCGGACATCGCCGCCTATGCCGATCGTATCGTAACCATGCGCGACGGCCAGATCGTTGCGGATGAACGAAAGATCGAACGTAACCGGGCCAATGTGTCTCCAGTGGCGAGCGCCGACAATGATGGCAGAGTGCGATCGGAATCCAGTGGCGGCCTCGCCTTCGGGCTTATGGCGCTCGGTGCAGCCGGGCAGGCTATCCGTCGCAACAAGATGCGATCGATACTGACGATGCTGGGCGTCTTCATCGGTGTGGCGGCGCTTATCGTGATGGTGGCAGTTGGACAAGGTGCAAACAACGCCGTTGCGAGACAAATCGAAAGCCTTGGAACGAACGTCGTGGTGGTTCTGCCAGGAGCGCTCACAAGCGGTGGCGCGCGGATAGGATATGGCAGCGCAAGCACGCTGACCGTTGCGGATGCCAGGGCGATCGGAGAGGATACAGCTGTCGCGAATATCGGCTATCTCATCCGCCAGCAGGGCCAGGCCGAATATGGCAGCAAAAATTGGACAACGAATATTCAGGGGGTCAGCGAAGCCTATCCGGCCATCACCAATTGGCATATCGCCGCCGGCGCGCCGATAAGCGGCGAAGACGAACGCAATGGCGATCTGGTCGCCGTCATCGGTCAGACGGTTTATCGTCAGCTGTTCGCTACGACCGAAAATCCGATCGGAGCGACGATCAGAATTCGGAATGTTCCGATGCGAGTCGTTGGCCTGCTGGCGGGCAAAGGCCAGTCGGCAATGGGACAAGATCAAGACGATGTTGTCATGATCCCGTTTACGACCGCCGAACGACGCGTACTGGGTGTTGCAGCACCGAGCCAGGTGCAAACGCCCAACAACTGGGTCTATTTGCCGGTACCGAATCCCTACAATCTGCAACCCCGCCTGACGGGATTTGCCAATATGCTGTTCGTTCAGGCAAAGAGCGCCGACCAGGTACCCGAGGCGGTCAAAGACATTAACGATATTCTGACGCGACGCCACAATATCAAGGCGACCCAAAACAAGGATTTCGATGTCCGTAACCTCAGCCAATTCGCGGAGGCGGCTAAAAGCAGCAGCCGGATTATGGCCCTCCTGCTTGCGGTCGTCGCATCGATCTCTCTTCTTGTCGGCGGAATCGGCATTATGAATATTCTGCTGGTATCGGTGACGGAACGAACTCGGGAGATTGGTCTGCGCATGGCGATCGGTGCCCGGCGCCTACATGTTCTATTGCAGTTTCTGGCCGAAGTGATCTTTCTCAGCGTCAGTGGCGGCATTGCCGGAATTGTCATGGGCATTGCTGTTTCCCTGGTGATTTCACAGGTCTTCAACTGGCCGGCGCCACTTTCGGTGGCCGCAATGACAGGAGGTTTTCTGTTCTCGGCAATGGTCGGAGTCTTCTTTGGTTACTATCCGGCCCATAAGGCAGCCAATCTCGATCCCATCGAGGCGCTCCGGTACGAATGAGCGTGTTGCGAGCAGGGGGCATCGTTCGTCACGCTATCTCGCAGCTTATGTACGCAGCCGGCTTATCGCTGAAGCAGACACCGATTGGATTTGACCAAACGCAATGATTGGCTCCTGAAGACACGATAAGTTTTATTTGTTGCGTGAAGGAGAAGCGATATGAAACAGCGTCGCTGGCAGGACCATATTGTGTTCATCATTGGCATGTGGCTAATTGCCTCGCCATGGGTATTCGGGAGCTACGGCCCCGATTCCTTTCCCATTGGCGCGCCCGCTTGGAATTTTCTTGTCTGCGGCCTCGTCGTCGCAGCTCTGGGAGGAGCGGCCTACGCGTCATACCATCTTTGGGAGGATCGAGCCGATATCCTGCTTGGCGGCTGGCTTATCGTCTCCCCCTGGGCTCTTCGATATACTGAGAATCCCCTCTTTACATGGAATGCTCTTATCTCCGGCCTGCTGCTTATCATACTTGCGGCATGGGTGTTGCTCGGCAGACACTCCCCAACTCCATTACCATAATCTCGCATTTCTGATCCTCGAAACGCGAGCCGCAGGTGCCTCGATCGAGGACAGTTCGATCTCGTCGCTGCCCTAGTCTCCTATCCCATGGGCTTTTTGTCTGATCGGATCAGCCGCCGTGATGTTCTGCTCGCGGCGTTCGCCGTGTTCTTTGTCGCTTATGCGGGGTTTGCGCTCACGGTCAATGTCGTCATCGTGGCCGTAGTGTTCGTCTGCTATGGCGCCTATCGGGGTACCTTCCGTGCCGCTGGAAAGGCGCTCGCTTCTAGCCTCGTGCCCCGGGAACTGCGCGCCGGCGGCATCGGTTGGTACAATTCCCTGGTTGGGCTCACTCAACTCATTGCCAGGTCATCGCCGGTCTGCTTTGGGATCACCTTGGCCGTCAGGCCGTGTTCATCTATGGAGCAGTTTTCGCAGTGGTCGGCATCGTTGCGCTCCTGATACTTGTGCCCGCAGAATGCCGGAACTAATTGCCGCGAACAAACGCCACAACGACCACGCGTGGAGCAACACAGTATAAGAGCTTGACCCGATGGCCCGTCGTCGTCACTGCAAGACCTGCGTTGAGGTCCACCGCGATATCCTCATAGCCCAATATCTCGCGATCAAGCGGATACACCGCCTTATAGACTGCTTCCTTGGCTGAAAAGAGAATACGACCGGTAAGGTCTTGATTTAGTGCTTCTGTCGTATCTGCAGGGGTTGTAACTAACGCGAAAATGTCGTGTGGGAGGGGTTGGGCGGGCTCGACATCGATACCGAGAGAGCCGATGTGGGAAACAGGCGCCACCGCCGCTACGGCCATTTCGTTGTCGTGAGCCAACGAACCCGTCATCCCGTCGGGCCAGACCGGCGCGCCCGATGACGTACGCAGGACAGCGAAGTCGTTTAAGCCAATGTCCCACAGCAGACCGTGTGCGATCCACCGGGCCGCGCCGCTGGCCCGCCGGATGGCCGGGTGGCGTGCCGGGATGGCACGTGCTTCCTCCGGCAGCAAGTGGGCCTCATCCTCATCGCGTATCTTCCGGCATCCAATCCGAACGCCTTTCGGTGCAATGGCAGCCATCGCCTCCAAAAGTGCTATTTCCTCGGGCAAGGTTGGCGGAGCGTAGGGCGGGCGTGTCATGGATTGTCCGCCCGTGCAGGTAGGACCAGGTCGGCGATCATTTCCCCGTCCTCGTCGAGTCCCTCTTCAACGAAGCCGGCAGCGCGATAGAGGTGTCGCGCGCCTTTATTCTCAGGGTCATAGCAGATCGAAACGTGCCTGATGTGGCCGAGCCTCCCGATTTCCGCCAGCACTTCGCGCAACGCGGCCTTGCCGTAACCTCTACCCTGGTAGACGCGGTCGATCATGAAGCGGTAGATTCGCGCCTCGTAATTGTCCGCCGGCGCCTCGTACATCAGAAACCCGACAATACGATCCCCCAACATGATAGCGCGCGGCTGCGCGTCCACATCGTCATCGGCTTCTTCCAGAGAGTCCGAATTGCTCGCGACGAAATCCACCTGCTCTTGAGCAAGCTCCAAGGACATCACCAACGCCCGGTTTGCCTCGGTCATCGGAGCGAGACGGATTTCCACCGTCTGCGGGGATCGATCAGTCAAGGCGTTACCTCCTGGGCAATCTTCAAGATGCAGCTGCCTCCACTGCGTCCTCGGGCTCGACACACCGGATGGCAGCGGGATATTCAGGCGGATTTCCTGGCGCCGTCCCTTAGAACCGGCGTCACGAAGCGACTCAGCTTCGCCGGGTTGCCGCGCCAGATGGAGTTAGGCTCCAGCACCTCCCCCTTCATCACGAACGAGTCGACGTCGACCACCGACCCGTCCCCCATCACAACGCCATAGTGGACAAAGGCAGCAGGTCCAAGTGTGACGCCCTTGCCAACCCGGATGAAATCGGACTTGAACACGCCCTCTTCCAGCGAATGGGCCTGAATGACGCATCCTTCGTTCAGGGTGGCATCGTCGCCGATCTCCACCAGGGAACGCTCAGTCAGATTGCTGCCGCCGTCATAGACGCGCCGTCCAACCTTCACGCCGAGCATGCGCAGGATCATGGGTCGGAACGGCGTGCCGCTGAACAGGCCGGTGATCGGCGAGTCCGACAGCTTCCAATGAAGTTCATGGTGCCAGAATGTGACATCATAGATCGTCGTCATCTGCGGCTTCAGCTTGCCGAAGCCCAGGCTGGCGCGCTCCACAAAAATGTAAAATGGTATGGTGATCGCCGATGTCAGGACCACAGCGGCGAAGAGCGCGATCTCGGCCCATTCTGTGTAGTAGTTGAGCGCCCGATCCCAGATCGCCAGCGTGGCGAACAACATGACCCACTGCGTTGCCAGGAAGAGGACCGCCGTCATGGTGTTATAGAGATTCTTGCGCTTCAGGCGGCTGCGTCGGGCATCTTCGTCGACGCCGGCGATAAGCTCCTTGTCGCGGTTCACCATGCGCGGAATTTCGAAGGACGGCGAGCCCAGCAGGCCAACATTCTCCCGGATCGGCCCGTCGATGGGAACCATCACCTTGGTGCCGAGCAGGCAGTTTTCACCTGTCCGCCCATCCGGCGGATAGTAGATGTTGTTGCCCAGATAGTTGCGCTCGCCGATCCTGGTGTGATCCAGCCTGAATGCGGTGGCGGACTTGTGCATGTTGATCATGAAAAGCCCGTCCGACACCATGGTGTCGGTGCCGATCTCGCACAGAAGCGGGTTGTCGTGCTGCTGATTCGTTCCGAAATTGGAACCTGTCTGGGTCACCTTGTTAAGCTTCCAGCCGATGCTGCGCATATAATGCACAATCGCCGAGCTATCGCCGAATATCAGGTTGAGGATACGAGAGTTGCTGGAAAGCTCGATCGTGGCTTGCAGCCAGTGGTGAAAGCCGTAGAGAGAATAAGTACGACCCGGCTTTAAGAAGAACCTGAAGAGACGTGGCAGCAATGTCGCAGCAAGCAGGGACACAGCGATGTAACCGAACAGCGTGACCGTGGTGCCGATCGCGACAATGCCGATGGTCTCCTGATAGTCATCGCTCACATTTTCCCAATAGCTGTGGAAGAGAAGTGGCAGAGGCGTCACGACCGTAAATAGGGCAACGAGCTGAGCCGCTTCGTAAAGGATGCGCCGGGCCTTGGAAAGGCTGACATTGCGAACCTTGCAGTAGTCCGCCGTTGTCGGCACCGCCGGCGATCCATGCCAGTGCTCACCATCCGGAATGCTCTGTCCGCGCTGGAGCGACGAAGAGTGGCCGAGCTGGGCGCCATCGCCGATCCGGGTATCGATATCGAGTGTGCTACCGACACCCACGAAGGCATCGCGGCCAATGGTCAGCCGACCCGTGTGAATATAGCCGGACTGCGCCCGATAGCCGAGTATCATCGATTCTTTGCGCAGAATCGTGTTGTCGCCGATCGATATAAGATCGGTGCAGACCGGCACGGATCGGCATTCGATAACGGTATTCCGTCCGAGCTTGGCACCCAGAAGCCGCAGATAGAGACTGTAGAGCGGGCTGCCGCGGAAGAGCACCACGGGTGCGGTCCGGATCATGGTCTGAACTACCCAGAAACGATAGTAGCGCAGGCCCCAGATGGGGAACGCTTCTGGCTTCCAGCGGCCGACCAGCAGCCACTTCGCGATGATCGCGGCCCCCGATATACCGAAGAAAACACCGCCAGACAGTAGCGCGCAGCGCAGATAGAGCGACAGCGGCTCATCGAGCTTGTCATATACCCAGTTAAGACCGTAGTTGAAAAGCAGCAGTCCAAAATAGCTGTAGAGGCCATAAAATAGGAGTTGTGCTGCTCCACAGGTCCAGTAGGCAAGATTGGATGCCCGGTGGGTTAGACATGGCTCATTGATGGCCGTCGTCCTCTCCTCCGGGATACGGAGGTGCTGTGCGAGAAGCGCCACAGTCGGGTGCAGGTAGATGTCCCGAATGGACGCCGTCGCCCATTCCTTTCGGGTGCGCACGCGGGCGCAAAAGCGAGCCATGAGCAGGGAGTTGGCACCGAGATCGTCGAAAAAATGGTCTTCCACAGAGACATCATCAAACTTCAGAACGTTCGAAAGCGTCTCCGCCAGGAAGCGTTCATCGTCATTGCGGGGCGGCACCACCGTTCGTTCTGCCGCGAGCCGAACGCCTGTCGGCTTCGGGAGCTGACGAAGATCCGCCTTGTTCGAGACCGTCATCGGGATCGCGGGCAATTCCTCCAGATAAGAAGGCACCATGTAGTCCGGCAGGCGTTGTTTCAGCGCGCGCGCAATATCGGCACGCGAGATCGGTGGCAGGCCGGTCTTCGATGCGTAATAGGCAACGAGTTCCATACGGCCGGGCTCGATCTCCCAGGTCGTGACAACAGCCTGCGCGATCGCGGGCTGGTCCAGAAGCACCGCCTCGATCTCTCCGAGCTCGATGCGGTATCCGCGGATTTTAACCTGGGTGTCGATGCGACCCTGATATTCGATCTCGCCGTCGTCGTTGATCCGGCCGAGATCCCCCGTCCGGTAAATGCGCTTCGACGGATTGTTCGGCAGGCCGATGAAATCTGCAATAAACTTCTGTTCGGTTAGATCCGGCCTATTGAGGTAGCCTGCCGCCAGTCCGATGCCGGCAATGCCGATTTCACCCGACTCACCTGGCTCGGCAAGTTCCGATACCAAAGGATCGAGAATGACGATGGAGTAAGTGGGCAGTGGTGCACCGATGGTCACCGACCTCTCAGGCACCAGCACACCCATCGTTGCGGTCACCGTGGCCTCGGTCGGGCCATATGTGTTGAGAATTTGCCGCCCCCGCTTCGTCCAGCGCATGACGAGATTATGAGGACAAGCCTCGCCGCCGACCAGCAGCAATCGGAGGCCAGGCACGTCACTTTCTATGGAGGATAATAATGTCGGGCTACAGGCCATGCAAGTAACGTCATTCATCCGCAGGAAATCAGCGAGCTCCTCGCCCACCAGAGTAAGCTGACCCGGCGCTGGCACGATTGTGGCGCCAGCGGCAAATGGCACCCAAATCTCTTCGGCAGAAAAGTCAAAGGCGATGGTCATGCCCTGATAGACGCGATCACCCGGCCGGTACCCATAGGCTGCGGCAGCGACCCGCACAAAGTTGCAAATGCTTTGGTGCTTTATGACCACGCCCTTAGGCTTGCCTGTCGTACCGGATGTATAGAGAATGTAGCAGGTGTCGTCGGATGCAGAAGGCACAGCGTTCGGTTGCAGCGATGCATCGGACCTAGCCCTGATTTCGGCGTCGGCGGCATCGATCAGGACGAAGGGAACGGAGAGTTGTTTGGCGCGAGAGGAATAGGCGTCGATGGTGACGACCAGCTCCACATCGGCGTCTTCGATGATGAGCGCCATCCGCTCTTCGGGAAAAGCGGCAGCGAGAGGAACGAACGCCGCCCCTGCCCTCATGACACCGAGCAGCGCAATGTAGGTCTCGGCGGATCGATCGACAAGCAAACCTACCCGCTGGCCCGGCCGCACGCCCTTGTCCATGAGGAGGCGGGCAAACTGATTCGCGCGTTTGTTTATCTCTTGATATGTCCAGGCGCGTCCATTGGCGATCACGGCCGGTAACGAACCAAACCTCTCGGCAAGCTGCTCGAAGACGATATCGAGCCGCTCATCGGGCCGTCCTTCCTGGGAAAAGTCGGCACCCGTCAGAATCTGAGAGCGTGCGATCGTTCTGAGATCAGGGTGGATTTTTACAAGCGTATCAGTGCTTCCGAAACGAGCCTTTGTTCCGGGTTGGTTACTTGAGTTGGTCACCGCGCCCCCGGCGAGTTCGGTACCATCAACACCTTGATCCATTTTCATACTCTCTAGTCAAAAGCCTAGCATCGCCGGGCGCTTGTATCACACGAGGCGTCGTGCCACTTCTTCAGCAAGCACTACCCGCCGCTGCAGGTTGCAAGCCGCAGTTGCAACTGACCTCTGTTTCGTGGAAGCCTCCATAAAAGAAAAGTCTGCTATTCAAAACCGCAATTTCTGGCAATACCGTCTTTCGCTTGTCTGAGGCGGTCCTCACTCCAGGAATTCGCGGCCTCGCTGCAGAATCGTGTCCAGCAATAGCCGTTTCTGCGACCTCGACAAAAGCTCGCGACAAAGCCCGGCCATCTCCTTGTCCGTAAACCACGCTCGATGACAGTTGCTGGACCACTTTTGAGATTGACCGGAAAAACGGCCTTTCGCGAACAGATCAGAGACCTCAAGTTGGGACTATGTTGTAAATCTGAAATCTCGCGTCCAATAGATCAAATTGCCCGAGGCTACGCTAGAAGGGCGGCACGACACCCCCTGGGATAGGCTTCGCATATTCCTTTTCATCACCTTGCTCCCGATTTGGATCTTAAAGATCATGCAAGGGCTGTCAGATCATTGATGCGTGTCAATGATCTGATCGGAGGGCGGCCGATATCCGCCCCGACGAGGCACTTAGCATTGATCAACGCGCATCGCACGCCGTGAGAGGCTGTGAGCAAGCCGGGTTAAGCTGGCGCGACCACCGCATCGGGTTTTCCGGTTGTGCGCAGTTCTGGCGAACTCCGAAACCGATCGGAATCACTGTCACAATGAACCTCGTGCTAAACCTGCGTTGGAGAGGTGATCACGTTCATAGTGGCGGCTTGAGCGGAGAATATGGTGCGCGTAGCCTGGAAACATGAGCAAGATGCATCTCATTTCATTGACCACCATGACCGCCCGAGTGCGGTGGATGGTCCTGTCGTGAACTAAGTCTGTTCATTTGATAAAGTGGATCAACCCCGCCGGGCGCGAGCGGGGTTTTCTTTTGCACTCGCTCTGATCGTTAACTTTGGAGTGAGACGTGAATCAACGACATCGGGCTGAATGGGCACTTGACGTCGCGAGCGACCGCCTAGCAAACCGCTTTACGGAGGCAAGTTTCGCCTTTGCGTCAGGATCAATTATCCTTAGCGAAGGCAATGACTACTCCGACATTGATCTCGTGGTCGTATTCCCGAACCTACCGAGAGCATGGAGAGAGTCGTTCGACATGGAGGGTTTTCCTGTCGAAGCTTTCGTTCAAGATCCCCCGATCACGACGGCGTCGGGCTTGCTTCGGCACGCGGCTGTGCATTCAGATGAAGTATTCTGGAATAGAAGCCGTACTGGGCGTCGTTGCTGGAGATGCTGACGACGGCGGTCTTCGACAGTTCGTCGTCGAAGATCGAGAACAGCATCTTGCGATCGTCGTCGTTCAGATGGCACAGGGCCTCGTCGCTGACGACCCAAGCGGGCCTGTGGACCAGGAGCCGGGCGAAGGCCAGATGCTGCTGCTCGTCAACCGTCAATTCCTTGTCCCAGCGGGCCACGCGGTCGAGCGACGGGATCAGGTGGCGGAGGTCCGTGCGCTCCAACGCGCGCGAGAAGGCCGCCTCCTGGAAGGTGGAAGGTTTGCAGGGGTAGGACAGCACCTCGCGCAATGAACCGTTCGGGACATACGGCCGCTGCGGAAGGAAGATGGTATCCGCTTTCGGCGGCAGGCGCAGCCGCCCGGTTCCCCAGGGCCAGAGCCCGGCCAACGCGCGAAACAGCATGCTCTTGCCTGTGCCCGGCTTGCCGATGACGAGGACATGTTCGCCCGGCAGAACGGCGACGTGCGGCTCGTCGATGGAGACTGCCCGGTCCGCAACGTGCACAGTCAGGTCGTCGAGGGCCAGCACCGGCTCGCCCTCGAGAATGGCGATGCGGCTTTGCGACGGCGCGGCCTGGTCCATGGCGAGAAGCGCCTGGCGCAGGTCCATGACGCGTTGGAGCGTGGCCCGCCAGTCGGCAATGTTGCCGGCGTTGTCGACATACCATCGCAGTGCCTGCTGGACCTGGTTGAAGGCACCGACGACAACCATCAACTCGCCGAATGTGAGCTGCCCGCCAAAATATCCCGGAGCTGCGGCGACGATCGGGGCCACGGTCGCGAACCACCCGTATCCTGCTGTGACGCCCGTCAGCCTCGTGGCAACGTTGGCAATCCGCCGCATGAGCCCGATCACGCCGTCGAATTCGCGTTCGAGCCGCGCCTGCTCGCCCTCCTCGCCTCCAGAGAGTGCGATGCCGTCACTGGCTTCGTTCGCTTGCATGAGGCCGAAGCGGAATTCGGCCTCTCGAGCGTACCGTGCCGCGTTGAGCTCGATCAGAGGACGGCCCAGACGCCAGCTCAGCGACGAGCCGGACGCCGCGTAGATCAACGCGACCCAGACCATGAATCCTGGGATCTGAAAGCTGCGGCCGTCGAATTCGAACACGAAGCCGCGGGAGAGCAGCCACAGCACTCCGACAAAGCTAAATAGCAGCAGTGTGGACTGGAAGAATCCGATCGCCAGCGACACGGTAAGCTCGGTCAGCCGTCTCGCGTCCTCCTGGACACGCTGGTCGGGATTGCTGCCGACCGGCCCTGCGCCGGCGAGAAGAAATGCCCTCCGGGGTGCGAACCACTGGACAAGGAGATCGCGGGTGACGCAGTCGCGCAAGGCGATCTTCGTCCATTGGTCGAGCCATGTCTGCGCGATGTTCAGGAAGATGAGGACGATGGCGACGATGGTGAACACGACGAGCTGCCGGAGGAACGAGGCCAGATCCTTGTTCTTCACAGCATCGAAGAACGGTTCGTACCAGGCGTTCAGCCGAAGCTGGCCGATCGTCGTCGCGGCGATGACGACGGCTAGGCCAACCACGAGCAGAAGGAGCTTGTAACGGCCCGGCGATCCGCTAACGGCGTCCCCATAGGTGCGGAGCTGTCGAGCCGTTCCGGCTGTGCTCGCAGCCGAAGAGAAAAAGGATTGGTCCTGTGACATGGCGCCTCGATTTGAGATCCGGAAATGCTGGCATCGATTCCTGGCAGGCGGAGAAGAGGGGAAACTTTCTTGGAAGGACGCCTCTCACGAGCGGCGTCCTTCTTCGGCGGCTGTTCTGGACGTTCCTGTGGATGCCGGAGCGTCCGGCCCCTCCCGCTCGGGCTGCTTCAGGAGGCGCGGGAGGCCGATGCCTGCGGCGAGAACGACGATCGCGGGACGCCGCCCGTATCGGTCCGAGAAGCGCCCCCACAGCGGTGCAAACAGGAACAGCGCGAGGGTGTAGGTTCCAGTCAGGACGCCGGTATGCTGCGCCAGGATTGCCGGATCCGACGTCCCGGCAATCCTGGCAATCGTGGACGGAAGGATCGGCAGCAGGAATCCGTAGCCGAGGGCGATGGCGATGGCGAACATAGCCAGCAGCAAGGCGGCCAGCGACCGTGGTGGCAGCGGACGAAGGGAATTGCTATCGGTCCTTGTCATCTCCGGAACCTACTGCTGCATGAACGCCTGCATCTCGTCAGGCGTGACCTTGCCGTCCTTGTTCGCGTCCACAGCGTCGAAGATACGCTTGTGGATGGCCGTCACCTCCTCGAAGGACAGCGCGCCGTCCCCGTCCGTGTCGGCGATCGCGAACATGATCTTCATCATGTGTCCGCGCATGCCCATCATCGGCATGCCGGGCGGCATCATGCCCCTTTCCATCATCCCACCCTGCATCACGTCGGCGCCGGGCCTGCCATTCTGGCCTTGCCCCGTCATGTCGTCGGTCCCGGCCGGCGGGGCCGCCTCCGCGTTCGCGGGATGATGCGGATCGGTTCCGGTCTCCTGTGCGAGAGCCAGGCCTGCGCTGCCGATGGCGATCAAGGCGGCCAGACCTGTCGCGTATGGCAATCTTCTCGTAATCATGTCGTTTCTCCTTTCGGTTGGTGTCCGTTCCTCCGCCCCGTGCGTTCCGCACGGGCCGGTACCCGATTGTCGTGTCCGGCGACCGCGCCGCCGGACCCCTAGTCGACCGCCGCGCGCCGCAGCCGCAGCGAGTTGCCGATGACGCTCACAGAGGACAGCGCCATTGCGGCGGCCGCGATGATCGGCGAGAGCAGCAGCCCGAAGGCCGGATAGAGCACGCCCGCCGCAATGGGGATGCCTGCGGCGTTGTAGACGAAGGCGAGGAACAGGTTCTGGCGGATGTTGCTCATCGTCGCATGGCTGAGCTTGCGGGCTCTCGCGATGCCCTGCAGGTCGCCCTTCAGCAGCGTGACGCCGGCGCTTTCGATCGCTACGTCCGTTCCCGTGCCCATGGCGATGCCGACGTCGGCGGCGGCAAGCGCCGGAGCATCGTTGACCCCGTCTCCGGCCATGGCGACGACGCGACCTTCGCTCCGAAGCCTGGCGACCACCTTGCCCTTGTCCTCCGGCAGGATCTCCGCTTCCACCTCGTCAATGCCGAGCCTGCGCGCCACGGCCTCAGCCGTCGTCCTGTTGTCGCCGGTCAGCATCACGACGCGGATTTTCTCCTCCTTCAGCGAGCGCAGCGCCGCGGCCGTCGTCGCCTTGATCGGATCCGCGATGGCGACAAGACCGCCCACCTTGCCGTCGACGGCGACGTAGATCACCGTCGCACCCTCGCCGCGAAGCGCCTCGGACTCGGCCACGAGAGCCGAGAGGTCGACGCCTGCTTCCGCCATGATCCGATGGCTGCCGATCACGAGCTTCCTGTCGTTGACCGTTCCGGTGACGCCCTTGCCGACAGGACTGTCGAACTCGCGGGCCTCGCCGAGGACAATTCCCCTCTCCTGAGCTGCTGCGACGATGGCGGCAGCCAGAGGATGTTCGCTGGCCCTTTCGAGCGTGGCTGCCAGCTTGAGAAGTTCGGCCTCGTCGAATCCGCCGACGGCCTTCAGTGCGGTGACCTTCGGCCGGCCTTCCGTCAGCGTCCGGTCTTGTCGATGACCAGTGTGTCGATCTTCTCGAAGCGTTCCAGCGCCTCGGCGTTCTTGATGAGGACGCCCATCCGGGCGCCCCGTCCGACGCCGACCATGATCGACATCGGCGTCGCCAGCCCGAGGGCGCAGGGGCAGGCGATGATCAGCACGGCGACGGCGGCGACGAGGCCATGGGCGAAGCGGGGCTCGGGTCCCCAGATTCCCCAGACGACGAAGGCGACGATCGCGATGAGGATCACCACGGGAACGAACCAGCCGGAGACCCGATCGGCCAGACGCTGGATCGGCGCCCGGGAACGCTGGGCGTCCGCGACCATGCGCACGATCTGCGCCAGCATGGTATCGCGCCCGACCTTGCCGGCCATCATGACGAAGCCGCCGCTCTGGTTGAGCGTGCCGCCGATCAGCTTGGCGCCGACTTCCTTGGTGACCGGCATGGATTCGCCGGTAATCATGGATTCATCGATGGAGCTGCGTCCCTCGACCAGTTCGCCGTCGACGGGCACCTTCTCACCCGGCCGGACGCGCAGGCGGTCCCCGACAACGACGACGTCCAGCCCGACGTCTTCGTCCGAACCGTCCTCCCGGATGCGGCGCGCCGTCTTCGGCGCGAGGTCGAGCAACGCCCGGATAGCGCCGCCCGTCTGCTCCCGCGCCCTTAGTTCCAGAATCTGTCCCAGCAGCACGAGGACGGCGATGACGGAGGCCGCCTCGAAGTAGATGGCGACGGAACCGTCGGCGGCCCGAAAGGTGTCCGGAAAGATGTCAGGCGCCGCCGTGGCGACGACACTGTAGACCCAGGCGACGCCCGTTCCCATCGCGATTAGAGTGAACATGTTGAGGCTTCGGTTGACGAGCGAAGCCCAGGCCCGCTCGAAGAACGGCCATCCCGCCCACAGCACCACCGGCGTCGCCAGCACGAGCTGGACCCAGTTGGAGACCTGTGCGCCGAGCAGCATGTGCAGATTGGTGAGATGCCCACCCATCTCCAACGCAAGGACGGGCATCGTCAGGACCAGGCCGGTCCAGAACCGTCGGGTCATGTCGACGAGCTCGGCGCTCGGCCCCGTCGCCGCAGTCGCGACCTCCGGCTCCAGCGTCATGCCGCAGATCGGGCAGGTACCGGGACCGAGCTGCCTAATCTGGGGATGCATCGGGCAGGTATAGATCACGCCCTCCTGAGCCGCCGGCCTGACGCTCACCTGGGCGTCGGGTTTCTTCTCATTGTGGTGGCGGTGACCGTGGTCATGGCCTTCGTGCATGTGATGATCAGTCACGGACAGTTCCTCCACGATGGCTTCCGGCGGCCTTTGTTCCGCGGCCGAGCCGCGGTATGAAGCGGGGAACGGCCCTGGCATAGGCGTCCCACGCAGTTCCGAACTCGACGCGCGAGGCCTCCTCCTCCCGCTTCGCAAGGCGCACATAAATCCAGACGAGAACCGGGAACATGGCGAGCGTCACCAAGGTCGGCCATTGCAGCAGGAATCCGAACATGATGACGACGAAGGCGTCGTATTGCGGATGGCGGACGCGAGCATAGGGGCCGATGGTCGCCAGACGGTGGTCACGCTGGGCGGCGTAAAGCACGTGCCAGCTCGAGGCGAGCAGCCAGAAGCCGGCGATGATCAGGATGTTGCTCGCGAGGTGGAACGGCCCGAAATGCGGCTCGAGCCTCCAGCCGAACATTGTCTCAAGCAGGTGGCCGGCGTCATGCGACCAGAAGTCGACGCCGGGGAACTCCCGCCCGAGCCAGCCGGACAGCAGGTATATGGTCAGCGGGAAGCCATACATCTCCGTGAAGAGCGCGACGATGAAGGCGGAGAAGGCGCCGAGCGAACGCCAGTCCTGCTTCGTTTCGAGCTTGATGAAGCTCGCCGCGAAGACGATGAACACCACCGAATTGATGATCACGAGGCTCCAGAGCCCGTAGGCCGGGGTGTCAGACATCGTCTGCCTCCTTCTTCGGCTGGACGGGGCCGGCCCAATGGCTGGCATGGTCGTGGCCGGAATGACCGCCGTGACCGTGATGCATGAACAGATGCATCAGCGGGCAGGCGAGGATGAGGAGCCAGGGCAGGATGCCGAGGACGTGCACGCGATGCTCGTATGCGATGAGCCCGAGGGCGATCAAGGCGAAGGCGATGAAGACGGTCCTGCTATAGGTGCTCCAGGCCGATGAGGAATGATTGTCGTTCATGACGGTGTCTCGTTCAAAGGAGTTCGGGGAAAGGCTTCGCGAACCGATGGACCGCGTCAGCCGATGCCGTCGTAGGTGACGTAGGCCATCATGCCCGTCGCCATATGATAGAGGTGGTGGCAGTGAAGCGGCCAGCGGCCGGGATTGTCGGCATCGAAGGCCAGGACGACGCTCGCCATCGGCGGCAGCAGGACCGTGTCCCTGACCGCGCCGGCTATAGGCGTCCCATTGATGGCGACCACCTGGAAATGATGCCCGTGCAGGTGCATCGGATGCGCCATCATCGAGGCGTTGGCGATCGTCACCTCGATCCGCTCGCCGCGCTTGACGACGAGACCATCCGCTCCATCGATACCCCAGGTATAGGCGGCCATGTCGCCCGTCAGCGAAAGCTCGAAGCGGCGGTCCGCCGCACGGGAGGCAAACGGGCCGATAGGTCGCAGGCGCTGCTCAACGTCGAGACCGAGGACCGGTCCCTTCGCATCACCCGCGGCTGGAATCCTGCGGACATCAGCACCTGCCGTGGCCAGGACGATTCCCGTACGATCGACGGCGCCTTCGCGAAGAGCGAGGATGGGAAAGGCGCCACCTTCCCTAGGTAGGCTCACACGGATGTCGAGACGCTGGCCCATGGCGACCGGAAACGACGTCCCTACAATGCGTTCGATGCCCTGCCCGTCGACGGCGATCAACTCGCCGGAAAGGCCGCCGATGTCGATGGTGAAGGCGGTCGCCGTCGCTCCGTTGATGATCCGAAGGCGGACGCGACCACCCTTTTCGACCTTGACGACTTCGGGGTCGTCGAGCGTACGGTCGTTGGCGAGATAGGCGTCGTAGTCAATGTCGTTGAGGTCCATGGCGGCCACTCCCGGCATGGCCATGCCCGCCATGTCGTTGCCGGACATCATGTGCTGCATGCCGCCCATGCCCCGCATAGCGCCGTGGTCCATCGGCATGGCTCCGGGTGCGGCATTCCTCTTCAGCTTCCCGAGCAGTTCCTCGGCCGGCAGGAAGGAGAAGTCGTGCAGCAGGACGACGACCTCCTGCTCGTCCAGCTTCAGGTCGTCCGCGGTTCGCACGATCAGCGGGGCGGCAAGCAGGTTCTGCTCCTGCAATGTGTGGGCATGCATCCAGTGCGTACCGCCCGCGCCGACCGGAAAGGTGTAGCGCCGGGTTTCCGACGGTCGCAGGAGCGCTGCGGGATTGTCCGGCACGCCGTCGGCCGCCCAGGGGGGCGTCAGCCCGTGCCAGTGGATCAGAGTCGGTTCATCGATGCTGCTCGACAGCGCGACGTCGAATTCGGTGCCGGCATCCAACGCCAGCCCCGACGTTCCGTCGGGTTGGACGAGACCGAAGACGCGGGCGGATCTGCCCTTGATGTCGATGGTCCGGTAGCCGACAGATAAGCGGCGCGGCGCAGGAGATGTTTTGACAGCGGAATCCTGCGCCAAGCTGCGCATGGGACGAAGGGCGGCCGATGTGCCGAGCGCTGCTGCGCCCACCATCAGGCCGTTGAGAAAGTCACGGCGTTTCATAGTATTGGTCCTGTTTCCGGATCGGCTCAGCCGATCATTGATCTTGGGCATCTGGATAGAAGCCCGTGGAATCGACCGGACGCAGCAATAAGGCGGCCTCCGAAATCCTCAGACCGGAAGACGAGGAGGACCGAGCGTGGGTGGCAGGGCCAGACCGCTACCAGTCTGGTCGCCCCATGCAAAACAAAGGAAGGAGCCTATGGCTGCGGGAGCCTCTATCCTGTCCGCGCTGGCGAGCACGATACAGAAGCCGCACTGCACCGCGCAGCAGGCTTTGTGATCAGAAGTGTGAAGACCGCCTTGGAGCGGGACGCGGACGTCCTTCGCGAGTACAGAGGACTGCGCCGAGCCGGAGTGACCGTGGGCCTCGTGTTCATGGCACTGCATCGCCTGCACGCCTGCGGCGGGCGCAATGAGAAGCGCGAGCGCGACCAGCGTGGTCAGCACTGCGTTCGTCCATGCGAACCTGCGGCGGTCGGCGGCCATGTGCGCGGCTCCGTCCCCTGATCAGCCGAAACGTGGGCTGACGACGTTGAAGATAGCAGCGGTCAACGCTCCCGCATAGCCGCCGAAGACGAGGGCGGTGAGGGTCACGCCGAGCACCGGGAAGGAGACGCGCGTCGGCGCCGCCGAACATCTCGCGGAAAGGGCTTGCAGGGTTATATTCGCCATTGAACGATCCTCTGCCGGGCTGTCGATACAGCCGGGATGACGGATCAATGTTGAACCGGCCCTTCGCCTCTATCCTTGATGCAAGTCAAAGATGTGAAAAGAAGCTGGGCATCTGACCGAGGGCCGCATCAAACTGGCCCGCTCTACTCGATCACCGGCGATGGCGGAATTTCGCATCCTAGATGGCGCTGCCGAGCAATAACCGGAAACCGGTTTCAATCAGGTCGAAAGTCGATACCGCTACTATTGCACTGTCTGTACTGAGACCAGCCAGCATAGTGGCTTCGGTACATGGCTCCCGGCGTGAATGGATTTTGCTCTTTGACTAGGCTCTGATGGGGTTGTCTAATCGCGGCTGGGGCGTCAAGCGTTAAGTTGTTGAGGCGGTGCTGCCAGGTGCATGGTTGTCTTCGCGGTCGACATCAGTCGCCGCATGATGGAGCTTCGCGGGACG
>Ga0207695_10000457_pt1 | contig 88990 bp, 89 predicted proteins | sample KBSC54metaG_FD_184354 | JGI IMG/M metagenome (GOLD analysis project Ga0207695, IMG submission 184354) | Corn rhizosphere microbial communities from Kellogg Biological Station, Michigan, USA - KBS C5-4 metaG (SPAdes) (version 2) | ecosystem: Host-associated > Plants > Roots > Rhizosphere > Soil... | reverse complement strand
GCGTGCACTGCAAGACCTGCGACATCAAGGACCCGACGCAGAACATCGTGTGGGTCACGCCCGAAGGCGGCGGCGGGCCGAATTACCCGAACATGTAACGCATCAGCGCGCATGCGTGCGCGAACGAACCGGAGCAGACGATGAGCAATGCAGCGAAAGAAGTCGTGGTGGTGAGCGGTGTCCGTACCGCGATCGGTGATTTCGGCGGCAGCCTGAAGGATTTTTCGCCGACCGAGCTCGGTGCGAAGGTCGTGCGCGAAGTGCTGTCGCGCGCGAACGTGCCGGGCGATGCGGTCGGGCATGTCGTGTTCGGCCACGTCGTGAACACCGAGCCGAAGGACATGTATCTGTCGCGCGTCGCGGCGATCGATGGCGGCGTCGCACAGCACACGCCCGCGATGAACGTGAACCGCCTGTGCGGCTCGGGCCTGCAGGCGATCGTGTCGGCCGCGCAGACCATCATGCTCGGCGATGCCGACGTCGCGATCGGCGGCGGCTCGGAGAACATGAGCCGCGCGCCGTACACGGTGCCGGCCGCGCGCTTCGGCCAGCGCATGGGCGACGGCAAGCTCGTCGACATGATGCTCGGCGCGCTGCACGACCCGTTCCAGACGATCCACATGGGCGTGACGGCCGAGAACGTCGCACGCAAGTACGACATTTCGCGCGACGCGCAGGATGCGCTCGCGCTCGAATCGCATCGTCGCGCGGCGCGCGCGATCGCGGAAGGGCGCTTCAAGGATCAGATCCTGCCGATCTCGATCCGCACGAAGAAGGGCGAGGTGGCGTTCGACACCGACGAGCACGTGCGTCACGACGCGAGCGCGGACGATTTCACGAAGCTGCGCCCGGTGTTCGCGAAGGAGAACGGCACCGTGACGGCCGGCAACGCATCGGGCATCAACGACGCGGCCGCGGCCGTGCTGATGATGAGCGCGGACGCCGCACGCGCGCAGGGCGTGAAGCCGCTCGCCCGTCTCGTCGCGTATGCGCACGCGGGCGTCGATCCGGCGTATATGGGCATCGGCCCGGTGCCGGCCACGCAGAAGGCGCTCGAACGCGCGGGCTTGAAGATTACTGATCTCGACGTGATCGAGGCGAACGAGGCGTTCGCCGCGCAGGCCTGCGCGGTCACGCAGGAGCTCGGCCTCGATCCCGCGAAGGTCAACCCGAACGGGTCGGGCATCTCGCTCGGTCACCCGATCGGCGCGACCGGTGCGTTGATCACGGTCAAGGCGCTGTACGAGCTGAAGCGCATCGGCGGGCGTTACGCGCTCGTGACGATGTGTATCGGCGGCGGCCAGGGGATTGCTGCGATCTTCGAGAACATCTGATAATCGGACACTCAGCACCCGAACACACAGGAAACTTCATGGCCATCGAAATCGTCGGCGTCGTGGGCGCCGGAACCATGGGCAACGGCATTGCGCAGACCGCCGCCGTTGCGGGACTCAACGTCGTGATGATCGACGTCAGCGACGCTGCGCTCGACAAGGGCATCGCGACGCTGAAGGGCAGCCTCGAGCGGCTCGTGTCGAAGGACAAGCTCGACGCGGCCACACGCGACGCGGCGCTGGCGCGCATCACGACGTCGACCGACTACGCGAAGCTCGCATCGGCCGACATCGTGATCGAAGCCGCAACTGAGAACGTCGAGCTGAAGGGCCGCATCCTGAAGCAGATCGAGGCCGCCGCGCGGCCCGACGCGATCGTCGCGACCAACACGTCGTCGATCTCGATCACCGCGCTCGCGGCGCCGCTCGCCGATCCGGCGCGCTTCGTCGGCATGCACTTCTTCAATCCGGTGCCGCTGATGCCGCTCGTCGAGATCATCCGCGGGCTGCAGACGAGCGACGCAACCGCGTCGGCCGTGCGCGAATTGACCGAGCGTTTCGACAAGTCGCCGATCGGCGTGCGCAATTCGCCGGGCTTCGTCGTGAACCGGATCCTCGTGCCGATGATCAACGAGGCGTTCTTCGTGCTGGCCGAAGGCATCGCGTCGGCCGAGGAGATCGACGCGGGGATGAAGCTCGGCGCGAACCACCCGATCGGGCCGCTTGCGCTGGCCGACCTCGTCGGCCTCGACGTGTGTCTCGCGGTGATGGACGTGTTCGTGAAGGACTTTGGCGATCCCAAGTATCGTGCGTGCCCGCTGCTGCGCGAGATGGTGTCGGCAGGGCGGTTGGGGCGGAAGGTGGGGCGCGGGGTGTACGACTACAGCAAGTAAGCGGCACACCATGCCACTTCGTCGCGCGGCCGCCTCAGGGCGGCCGCGTGCATTAAGCGGTGCGACTACGCGTCCAGCACCCCCAGATCCCGCGGCAACATCCGCTTGAACATCGCGAGGATCTGCCGCGCCGTCTTCGGCGGCAGCGTGATCGCATGGCGCACGGCCGCTGCGATCTGGATCATCATCAGCTCGGCGAACGCGCGCCGCTGCGCGCGTGTCGTGTCGGGCGCCACGTCTCCCAATGCATCCGCTAACAGCGCGGCCAGAAACTCGCCGTCCGCCCGGTCGAGTTCCTGCAGCGCGCGGTCGGCCTGCGTCGCGCGCCAGATGTCGCGCATCAGCGGCTCGTCGACGAACATCCGGTAGTAGCTGTCCGTGATGCGGGCGAGCGTGCCGTGCAGGTCGTCGAGCGTCTTCATCGCGGCGAGATCGCGCCGCACGCAGTCGTGCCCGACGGCGTTGTAGCGTTCCGCGAGCGTGCCGATCACGGCCGCCTTGTCCGGAAAGTACTGGTACAGCGAACCGAACGAGATGCCCGTGCGTTCGACGATGTCGCTCATCCGGAACGTGTCGCAGCCTTTCTCGATCATCACGTCCGACGCACACGCGAGGATGCGCTCGAACCGCTCGCGGCTGCGCTGCTGCGTCGGCACGAGCCGCGCGCGCGCCGGCGCGTCCGCTGCCGCCGCTTCGGGCGCGTCGTTCTGCCCCGTTTTTTGTCGGCTCATGCCGCCTCCGGAAAAACTTGACGTTGCAAATGCGAGAGTCTATCGTGTTTTTAAAAAGCGAGACATTCTCGCATTTGAGAGAGAAAAGGAGACGCACATGTCGGCACTTCCCATCCTCATCGTCGGCGGCTCGGGCAAGACGGGCGCCCGCGTCGATGCACGGCTGCGCACACGCGGCATCGCTACCCGGTCCGTGTCGCGCACGTCGGCCGTCCGCTTCGACTGGACCGAGCCCGTGACGTGGCCAGCCGCACTCGACGGCGTGTCGGCCGCGTACGTGACCTACCAGCCGGACCTGGCCGTCGAAGGCGCGGTGGAAGCGATTGCCGCATTCGCACGGCTCGCGCGTGAAAGCGGCGTCGAGCGCGTGGTGCTGCTGTCCGGGCGCGGCGAGCCCCGCGCGCAGGCCGCCGAGGCCGCGCTGCAGGCGTCGGGGGTGGGCTGGGGCGTGGTGCGCGCGAGCTGGTTCAACCAGAACTTCTCCGAGGGCTACCTGCTCGACGGCGTGCTGGCCGGCGAGGTCGCGCTGCCGGCCGGTGCGGTGCGCGAGCCGTTCGTCGATGCGGACGACATCGCGGACGTGGCCGTGGCCGCGCTCACCGATGCCCGGTTCGCGGATCGCGTGATCGAGGTCACGGGCCCGCACGCGCTGACGTTCGCCGAAGCCGTCGGCGAAATCGCGCGGGCCGCCGGCCGGTCGATCGTGTATCGCGAGATTCCGCCCGATGCGTTCGTCGCGGGGCTGCGCGAGGTCGGCGTGCCGGAGCCGGTCGTCGAGCTGCTCGACGAACTGTTCGGCACGGTGCTCGACGGGCGCAACAGCGCGGTGGCGCACGGCATCGACGACACGCTCGGGCGGCCGGCGCGCGATTTCGCCGACTATGCGCGTACGACGGCCACAACCGGCGTGTGGAGCGCGTGACCATGATCGCGTTCGTGACTTCCGCATTGCTGTGGGGTTCGGCCATCGGCTGCGGGCTGATGGCCGGCGTGTACTTCGCGTTCTCGACGTTCGTGATGACGTCGCTCGGACGGATCGCGCCGCAGGCCGGCGCGGCCGCGATGAATGCGATCAACGTCGACATCGTGCGTTCGCCGTTCATGCCGCTGTTCCTCGGCACGACGCTGATGGCGCTCGCGCTGGTCGTGCTCGCGCTGTTCGATCGCGATCAACCGGGCGCGATGGCGGCGCTCGCGGGCGGCGTGCTCTACGTGGCCGGCATGTTCGCGGTGACGATGGCCGTCAACGTGCCGCTCAACGATGCGCTCGCCGCGGCCGATCCGGCGACCGCGCAAGGCGCGGCGCTGTGGACGCGCTACGTGCACGACTGGACGATGTGGAATCACGTGCGCACGGTGGCTTCGGCGGCCGCGTGTGTGTTTTTTATCGCGGGGATTGCGGCACGTTAGCGCTGCCGTCGAGCCGGACACGCGCTACGCATGAAACGCCGACGGCGACGTGTCGAAATGCCGCTTGAACATTGCGAAAACGCGCTCTGGCTGCTGTAACCGTGATCCATCGCGACGGTCGGCACCCACTCGCCATGTGCGAGGCGCTTGAGCGCGAGCCGCCGCCGCGCCTGCTCGCGCCAGCGGCGGAAGCCGAGCCTCGTCTCGCGCCGGAACGCGCGATTGCGGTTCGAACGGCCGCTCCCTGATGTCGCGCAGGCCGTGCCGGAAGCGAAAACACCGGCGGCCTGCATGGCCGATGAAGGACGCCGGGAATCGGGGTCCGCGATACAGCGATTTCGTTTTCTTCATCCCGGCGTTCTGGACTCGCCAATGTGACAAGTGCCATGGAAGCTGCATTTATTTCGGGTTTTCCGGAAATTTATTTTAATAAGACCCCGGGTTGCCGGAAGGAATGCAGATCGGTCGATTTTTAGCTGATCGAGCCGATAACGACGAAACTGAAATTCCGGTCGGAATATTTGCCGTTTGCGTCGCCGGTTTGAATCGTGGCTCCGCTGCCGGAAAGTGCCGGAAAGATCACGTTGTCCAGCGTGTTTTGTCCGCCGCCGTATCCCCATTGCGAGCCGACAATCGCGGGCGTTTTGATGAATGCGGTATTGAACGAGAGCTGGTACGTGCCGGTGCTTTCGCGTTTCACGGCGAATCCGCCCGAGCCATCCACGACCGTGCCGTTGCCCTGCACGCTGCCCCACAGTGTAACTTGAGCCATGATCGTTTCTCCTTCGCTATTTTTCTAAAACAATATCGGGAATTGAAACGGAATGTCGATCGTATGCAGTCGGGATTCCCCGGATCGACAGCTGTATTGTATGTGATGGATTTTTAAAGCCGGGATCATCGGTAAATAATTTATTCTGGTTTGTATTCTAAATAAATCGAATTTGTAATGACTGGCGCGAATTGTTGCGCAATATCGGCGCGTGGCGTCGGCAACCGATAAAAACCCGCATTTATCGGGAGCGGGCCGTGGCATGCCGATCGCGGCGGGCAATCCGCGAGCGGCGGCGAACCCGACGCCGGGCTCAAGGCAAGAGGCACCACATCGCGAGAAACGGCGCGCTGCCCGAGCGCATCGCATGCACGATATTGGGCGTGTTGTGCAGTCCGCCGCCGATGCCCGGATCGAACCACGCGCCGTCCCGCTGGCGAAATTCACCCGCGGACAGCAGCACGTACGCCTCTTCCGGCAGATGCTGGTGATCGGGGTAGCGGGTAAAGGGCGCGATCAACGAAAACCCGAGCTGAACGTCGTAACGGCTCTCCATTCCGCCCGGCCCGCAGATCATCCCGTTTACGTGCTTCTCGACGTAATCTTCGCTCCCGTTCAACCCCGACGTTCGTCGTTGCCAGCCCAGCGAGGGTTCGAGCGTCTTGAGCGCGCGTGCCGCGGCGCGCAGGTCGGACGAATCGTCAAGAAGGGGCGCAAGCGCGGAATCGAGGAGGTCGCAGGCCGGATATCGTTTCGCGGCACGCATGCCGTCGTGAGACGGATGCTCGAGGCGAGCGAAAACCTGCGCCGCTGCGTGGCGGGCCGCATCCGGCAACCTGGGCGACTGAAACAGGGCCCGGGCGATGGCGATGAAATGTTCGAGGTCTTCGTTGCGCGTGTACATGGTGCTCCATGAATGCGGTGACGGCCGTGTCGCATGCGTTGCGACGCGTTGAGTGCGTGGCGATTTCCCGTGAATGCCATTGCACGCTCTCGGGCGTTGCCCTCCGTCCGAATCATAGGCCAAGCGCGTCATGTCCGGCACGGCTGCCGTATCGTGTCGCGCTCGGGTGGAAAGCGCTCGCGCGGCGACACCTCTCGCGTCGCGAAGGCCCGCCGGTATTGGCATTGTGCACCGGCCGGCGCACCGTCCGAGCGCTATCTCAATCAGTGATCGACAGCGGTGCCGAATGCGGGCGGTCGGCCAGCGCCGATCGTCGAGCGTCGCACGCCGCGCCAAGAAGCTCCAACAAAATGAATTTTGAAGCCGTCGCCGGCAAATGATGCAGGCGGCGATTCTCACGAATGCTTCATGGATCGCCGCGACGCATTCAAACCGGATGCGCGGGCGTCTGAAGTTGTGAAGCCATGCGAAGTTACGCTCGACCACCGCATCTGCTACCGTCGAGCCATTGGTTTCTTCTCTTGTCGGCATGCATGATCACGCTCGCCGGCCTGAATACCCGCAGATAGTGGCGCATAATGTTTTGATATCGACCCTTGGCAGAAAGAGGGTTTTATGCGCTGCACAATATGCGGATCCGAGAATCCTCCCGGTGCGAGGGTCTGCCAGGAGTGTCAGGCCGTGCTGTCCCACACTTGTCCGCAATGCGGACATGAGGCCGAGCCAGCAGCCCGCTTCTGCAGCAATTGCGGGGCGTCGCTGGCTACACCCGCCGCTACGCCGTCATTTTCTCGACCATCGGTTCGGGAGCCGCCGCCAACCCCCATTCATTACACGCCCGATCATCTCGCCGAGCGGATCCGTGCCGAACACGCGGCCATGGAAGCGCGCGGCGAGCCCGCCGGCGAGCGCAAGACCGTTACCGCGCTGTTTGCCGACATGGCCGGGTCGACCGCGTTGATCCACGATCTCGATCCCGAAGTGGCGCATCGCTTGATCATGCCCGTGGTCGAGCTGATGATGGAAGCCGTCCACTACTACGAAGGGTACGTAGCGAAATCGCTCGGCGATGGCATCCTCGCGCTGTTCGGCGCACCGATCGCCCACGAAGACCATGCGCAGCGAGCGCTTTTCGCGGCATTGCGCATGCAGCAGGCGATGCGGCAGCATGGCGACCGCATTCGTCTGCGGGAAGGCATTCCTCTGCAAATTCGCGTCGGCGTTCATACGGGCGAGGTCGTCGTCCGTTCCATCCGCACCGACGACTTGCACACCGAATACGATCCGCTAGGGCATACGATCCACATCGCGTCGCGGATCGAGGGAATCGCCACGCCCACGTCGATTCTCGTCAGCGAGTCCACCCATAAGCTGGCCGAAGGCTATTTCGAGTTCAAGGCGCTCGGGGCAACGCAACTCAAGGGAATTCCGGCGCCGCTGTGCGTATACGAGGTGCTTGGCCTGGGGGCGTTGCGCACGCGCCTGCAGCTGGCGGCGCATCGCGGTCTCGCGCGGTTCGTCGGCCGTGAAACGGAAATGGACCATCTGAACCGGGCGCTGGAGGCAATGAGGGGCGGGCATGGGCGCGTGGTCGGCGTGGTGGGGGAAGCGGGCGTCGGAAAGTCGCGCCTTTTTCACGAGTTCAAGGAGCGTTCACGGCGTGGCGCGCTGGTGCTGGAAACGTTTTCGGTCTCGCACGGCAAGGCGTTTCCCAATTTGCCGCTCATCGAACTCCTGAAGAACTATTTCCAGATCACGACGCAGGACGACGAGCGGCGCTGCCGGGAAAAGGTCATCGGCAAGGCCCTCACGCTCGAGCGCAGTTTCGAGGACCTCGTGCCATACGTCCTCTATCTGCTTGGAATAGGTGAGGGCGGGGCGATACTGGTCGAGATGGATCCGCAGATCCGGCGCGACCGTACCTTCGACGCGATCAGGAAGCTTCTCGCGCGAGAGAGCCGGAATCAGCCGGTCCATTTGCTGTTCGAGGATCTGCAATGGCTGGACCGTGAGACGGAAGCCTTCCTCACATACCTGGTCGACCACGTGCCGGACGAGCGAATACTCCTTCTGGTGAACTACAGGCCCGAGTATCGGCCCGCGTGGGACCGCGCGGTTCATTGCAGCAAAATCCGTCTCGAACCGCTGGGTCCATCCGATGCTCAAGGACTGCTTACGGCGCTGCTCGGCGAAGATCGCACACTCGTGCCTCTAAAGCAGCTCATTCTGGAGAAGACGGAGGGCAACCCGTTTTTCATGGAGGAAGTGGTTCAGACGCTTGTCGAAGAGAAGTCGCTGCTCGGCGATGCCGGGCATTACCGCATCGTGGAGACCCCGGCGACGCTGCACATTCCCACCACCGTGCAGGGCGTGCTGGCTGCCCGGATCGATCGGCTTCCCATCGAGGAAAAGGAACTGCTACAGGCGCTCGCAGTGATAGGCCACGAGTTTCCGTTCAGCCTGATCCGGCGAATTTGCAGTGAAGCGCCGGCGCGGGACGATGAACTGCGTCGTCTGCTCGCCCATCTGGAAGCCGCGGAGTTCATCTACGAGCGACCCGCCTTTCCCGAGGTCAATTATTCATTCAAACACGCGCTGACTCAGGAAGTGGCCGGGCGCTCGTTGCTCACGGAACGGCGTACCACACTGCACGAGCGCACTGCGCAGGCGATCGAGGTGCTGTTCCCGACGCGCATCGCCGATTACTGCAGCGAACTTGCGCACCACTACAGTCAGAGCGGAAACATTCCCAAGGCTGTCGAATATCTGCATCGTGCGGCGCAGCAGGCGCTACGTCATGCCGCCCACCCCGATGCAATGAATCACCTCGGAGCGGCGCTTGCGCTGCTCGAGCGTTTGCCGGATACACCGATGCACGCGCATTGGGAACTGACGCTGCTGCTTTCCCTTGGGCCGGTCTTGATGGACGTCCGTGGGTATGGCGCGCCAGAGGTGGGTGTGACATACAGGCGCGCGCTCGAGTTATGCGAGCGGACCGGTGAGGCATCGCAACGCTTTGCGACGCAGTTGGGCTTGCGGATACACCATGTGGTGCGCGGCGAGTATGCAATCGCGACCGATCTGAGCAACCAGATGCTCGGTATTGCCAGGGATGCGAATGATCCAGGCATGCTCGTGGAGGCATATGGTGCGCTGGGCGTGTGTTTTTTTCTGCAGGGCGATTTCGGCGCTGCTCGCGCAAACCTGGAACAGGCCTGTGCGATCTACGATCCGAAGCAGCATCAGGCACACGTGTTCGCACACGGGGTGGATCCTGGTATTCGGGCGCTCAATTACCTCGTATTGACTTTGTGGTTTCAGGGCTATCCGGAACAGGCGCTCAAACGCAGCGCTGAAGCACTCACGCTCGCGCAGGGCCTTGCTTATGGGCCATCTCTGGCGTTCAGTCTTACCTACGCAGCCCACTTGCATCAACTGCGGAGGGAGCCGGCGCTTGCCGGTGAGCGTGCCGATGCGGTCATTGCCGTATCGACCGAGCACGGTTTGCCTTACTGGCTCGCGTGGGGGACGCTTCTGCGAGGCTGGGTGACGAGCGAGCAAGGAAACATCCAGGACGGAATCGCGCAGATGCGGCTGGGCCTCGACGCGCAGCGGGCAGCCGGCGGCGAAGACCTGCGGCCATATTCTCTCGCGTTGCTCGCCGACAGTTACTGGCGTGCGGGCGACAAGAGGGCAGCACGAGACACGCTGGAAGAGGCGATGGCGATCGTCGAGAAATCCGGTGAGCATTGCTACGAAGCCGAGCTCTGCCGGCTCACGGGAATCTATTTGGCCGGAGAGGCGATCAAGGACGGCACGGCACCCGTACGCGATAACGAAGCCGTAGACTGTTTTCACAGAGCGATCGCGCGAGCGCGCCGGCAGGGTGCCAGGGCGCTGGAATTGCGAGCAGCGTCGGACCTTGCGAGGCTGTTGCAACGGCAGGGGAAGACCGTGGAGGCAAGGCGGGCGCTGTCCGAGGTGTACAGCTGCTTCACGGAAGGATTCGGCACGAGCGACCTGCGAGAGGCGAAAGCGCTGCTGGATGCTTTGGACGCGCGCGCCGGATGAATGGACCTGCGGCGCACGACGACGTATCGCGTGACGCCGTATCGTCCATTACCTGCCGGTGCTCCGCATAACGGAGAGCTGGGGAGACGGGCATGACGATCACGCACGCAAGACGCCGCAATGATGGACCGCGCAAACAGATCGCGCTGGCTTTGCAGGGTGGCGGGATGCATGGCGCCTTTACCTGGGGTGTGCTCGACAGTCTGCTCGAAGACAGCAGGCTCGAAATAGAGGGTGTCAGTGCAACCAGCGCCGGCGCGATGAACGCCGCTGTACTCGCATACGGGCTGCAAAAAGGTGGCGAAGACGGGGCGCGTCAGGCACTGCACGACTTCTGGCGGGCAGTCGCGCAATCGGCCGAGCGTTACAACCCGCTGCGTTGGGTGCCCTGGCTGAAGGGCACGCACAGCTTCGGGCTCGATCATTCGCCGCTGTATGCATTTGCCGACATGATGCTGCGCGTTTTTTCGCCCTATCAGTTCAATCCGAACAACCTGAACCCGCTGCGCGAAGTGCTCGAAAGCCAGGTCGATTTCGACGCGCTGCGCAAGCACTGTCCGATCCGGTTGTACCTGTGCGCAACCAATGTCGAGACGGGGAAAATACGCATCTTCACGGGAGAGGATGTCAGTGCAGACGCGGTACTTGCGTCGGCATGCGTGCCGACACTGTTCCAGGCGGTCACGATCGATGGCGAGTACTACTGGGATGGCGGTTACATGGGTAATCCGGCCATCTATCCTCTCATCTACAATTGCGCGACCCGCGACGTCGTGATCGTGCACATCAATCCGCTCGTGCGCCGCGGTGTGCCGATCACGGCTGCGGAAATTCTCAACCGTATCAGCGAGATCAGTTTCAATTCGTCGCTGATGCGCGAGATGCGGGCAATCTCGTTTGTCACCGACCTGATCCGGCAAGGCACGATAAAACGTGGCGAGATGAAGGAAATGCTGATCCATTCCATTTGCGCCGACGACGCTCTGTGCGCGTTGAGCGTATCGAGCAAGTACAACGCGGATTGGGGATTTCTCAGCGAACTGCATGACTACGGGCGACGCGAAGCGGATACGTGGCTCGCGCATCACTACGGAAACATCGGACAGCGGTCGAGTATCGACATCCGCAGTGAATTTCTCTGAGCGCATCGCGGTAATGTCGGCACCGGGCGATCATGCGCAGCCGTCCCGGGCCAAGGAGCGAACGTGAACCGGACGCGGGCGCGGTTCGTCGCGTTGTGGTCGTGCAGCGGCGGGACACATGCCGAGGATGTCTATCGCATGCTGGCGCGATGCTATATGGAGCCGGCGCGCCATTACCATACGCTCACGCATGTACGGCGATGTTTGCGTCATCTCGACCTGGCGCGCGACTCGGTTCCCGAACCGGACGCCGTCGAGCTCGCGCTCTGGTTCCATGACGTGATTTTCGTTCCGGGCGCGCAAAACAACGAGCAGCGTAGTGCGGACTGGTTCAGACGCCAGGCAGGGGAGCGAATCCGCGCGTGCGACCGAATCTGCGCGATGATTCTCGCGACGACCCACTCGGGCATTGCCGCGGAACTGGATACCCGTTTCGTGTGCGACATCGACCTGGCCGTGCTTGGCGCTTCTCGCAGCCGATTTCGCGAAGACGGTCGGCGCCTCCGGGCAGAGCGCCCCGATCTTGACGACCGGGCTTACGACCTTCATGAACGGACGATTCTTCGCGGGTTACTCGCACGCCCGCGCATCTATCTCACGGATTTCTTCTACGCGCGCTGCGAGACGCGAGCGCGCAGAAACTTGAGCTGGCGGCTGGGCTTGCCGAGTCCGGAATAGCCTCGACAAGCTGCTGTCGGCGTTCGCAATTGGCACTGGCGGTGCGATCGTCGATTTACCGGTGCCTGATTCGCTGACGATGCCGAGCGTCGGCGCGATGCACCGGCGGCCGAGCGGCGGCATGTTCGATGGAGAGTCCCGCGATCGCGATCTGCCGGCGCGCAAGTTCGCCGGGTTGTACTGATCCACGCATCGCGCGGCTGTTCTCACCCCCCGATTCACATATCGCCCGATCAGATATCGATCGCAAAAATAACCATTTGGTACACGCGTCGGCACGCATTACAGTCTCGCCTCCTGCTGCCGGTCGCGACGCCGGTCATTCCGACGCTATTTCAGAAATCTGCCAAATGAATCGTTTGATGCGTTCCAGGGTCCGCGGCGCCGCCGCCACGCTGTTCGTGCTCGGCGCGGCGTGCGCCGCCCACGCGGCTCAACCGACGCTGCGCGTCGGTATCGATGCCGAGTCGTATCCGCCGTTCTTCTCGAAGGACGCGACCGGCAAATGGAAAGGGTGGGAAATCGATCTGCTCGAGGCCGCATGCGGCAAGCTGAACGTGCGCTGCGAACTCGCCGACATCGCGTGGGACGGCCTGATTCCGGCGCTGCAGAACCGCAAGATCGACGTGATCTGGTCGTCGATGACGATTACCGGCGAACGGCAGAAGGCCATCGACTTCAGTCGTGCCTACTACGAATCGCCGACGGTATTCGTCGGCGCAAAAAGCGACCGGCGCCGCGTCGATTGCGCGGTGCCCGCGAGCTTCAAGGGCCGAGTGATCGGCGTCGAGGCCGGCACCAATTTCTCGGCCTTCCTCGATGCGCGATTCAAGCAGGACGTGCAGATCAAGGCCTTCGACAAGTTCGACAATGCGCTCGCCGATCTGGTCTCCGGCCGGGTCGATTACGTGCAGGAAGCGAAGGGCCTGTTCACGGCGTTCCTGTCGTCTCGCGACGGCAAGGATTTCGAGGTCAAGGCCACCTGCGCGGACAACCCGGTGCTGGGTCTCGGCATCGGCGCGGGCGTGCGTCGCGGCGATGCGCTGCGCGACCGGCTGTCGGGCGCGATCGCGCAATTGCAGCAGGACGGCACGTGGGATGCGATCACCGCGCGCTATCCGAACCTGAAAGGCACGATCGAGAAGGGCCGTTGAACCGATGGCCGCAGACGATTCGCTGCTGGCGCTGCTCGCATTCGGCGACGGCGGTTACGGCCGCATCTTCGCGAGCGCGTTCGCGCTGACGCTCGGCGTCGCGGCCGCGTCGTTCGGCGCAGGCACGCTGTTCGGCATCGCCGGCGCGCTCGGCAAGCTGTCGCGGCACGTGGCGCTCGCATGGCTCATCCGGCTCTACACGACGCTGGTGCGCGCGCTGCCCGAGCTGTTGTGCCTGCTGCTCGCGTTCTATGCGCTCGCGCCCGCCGTCGAGGCCGCGCTGCGCCATGGCGGCCTGGTGCCTGACGGCTTCGCGTTTCCGCCGTTCATCGTTGCCGCACTGTCGCTCGGTTTCATCCAGGGCGCCTATCTCACCGACATCTTCCGCGCGGCGCTCGTCAACGTGCCGGTCGGCCAGATCGAAGCCGCGCATGCGTACGGAATGACGCCGTGGCAGACGCTGCGACGCATCCGGCTGCCGGCCGCGGCGCGGCTCGCGCTGCCCGGTGTCGGCAACGTTTGGCTGAACGCGACCAAGGATGCGTCGTTCATCAGCGTGCTCGGATCGTTTACGGATCTGCTGAAGGCGAGCCAGCTCGCCGCCGGCGCGACCCGGCACTACGTGTTCTTCTATCTGGTCACGGCGGCGCTGTTCCTGCTGCTGAGCGTCACGTCGACGGGGCTGTTCGCCGCGCTCGAACGGTACGCGAACCGTGGCGAAACGAGTGCAACCGCATGAGCTTCTCGCTGCCGTTCCTGCTCGATACGGTGATGCCGAATCTGCTCGCCGCGGTGCCTACGACGCTCGCGCTGATGCTGTTGTCCGGCGTGGCCAGCGTGCTGCTCGGCATGCCGCTCGCGCTGGCCGCCGGCGCACGCCGGGCGCCCCTTCGCTGGTCCGCACGCGGCTGGATCATGCTGATTCGCGGCACACCGATGCTGGTGCAGCTTTATCTGCTGTACTACGGATTCGGCCAGATCGTGCCGCGCGAATGGATGCGCGACAGCTGGGCGTCGCCGCTGTTGCGCGACGCGTTCTGGTATGCCGTCGTTGCCTTGAGCGTGAACGAGAGCGCGTATGTCGCGACGATCCTGCGCGGCGCGATCGCCGGCGTGCCGGCCGGCGAGATCGAGGCCGGCTACGCGTACGGAATGACGCGCGCCGGTGTGCTGCGCCGCATCGTCGGCCCGCGCGCGTGGCGGCTCGCGCTGCCCGCGCTCACCGGCGAAGCAATCCTGCTGCTGAAGTCGACCGTCCTCGCGTCGACCATCACGGTGTTCGACGTGATGGGCACGGCCAACACGCTGCGCTTCGAAACGTTGCGCGTATACGAACCGCTGGCCGGCGCGGCGCTCGTCTATGTCGTGCTGGTCGCGCTGCTGACGATTCCTGCCGCCCGTCTCGAGAGACGCCTCAACCGCTACCTGACGCGCGAGTCGGACGACCGCGCACCCGCGCGCACGTAACGCGTCGTCGGGCGTGTGGGCGGCACCCAACTGATTCCCCTGTTCCGCATTGAGCATGACGATGTCCGATCCTCGACCCCTGCTGTTTTCCCTCTATGAACAAGCCGGCGTCGGCTGCGGCGGCGCGCCGAGCCTCTGGACCCATCCCGCCGACGAACGGCTGCGCGCCAATACGCTCGCGTACTGGTCGGACCTGGCGCGCAAGGCCGAGCAGGCCGATCTCGACATGCTGTTCTTCGCGGACGTGCTTGGCCTGTACGACGTGTACGGCGGGTCGGCCGACGCCGCACTGCAGTGGGCGGTCGAAGCGCCCGCGAACGATCCGATGATGCTGATCCCGGCGCTCGTCGCGCAAACCGAGCGGCTGGCGTTCGGCGTGACCGCGAGCACGACCTACGAACATCCGTTCGCGCTCGCGCGCCGCTTCAGCACGCTCGATCACCTGAGCAACGGCCGGATCGGCTGGAACATCGTGACGTCCTACCTGACGAGCGCGGCGCGCAATTTCGGGCTAGACCGGATGATCGGCCACGACGAACGCTACGCACGCGCGGAGGAGTTTCTCGACGTCGTGTACAAGCTGTGGGAAGGCAGCTGGGCGGACGACGCGGTCGTCGCGGACAAGCAGGCGCCGCGCTATGCGCGCGGCGATCGTGTGCGGCCGATCGCACACGAAGGCGCGCACTATCGGGTGCATGGTCCGCACGTGTGCGCGCCGTCGCCACAGCGTTCGCCCGTGTTGATTCAGGCGGGCTGGTCCGGGCGCGGACGGCAATTCGCGGCGAAGCACGCCGAAGTGGTGTTCGTCGCGAAGTCGAATCCGCACGAGATCCGCGCAGGCCTCGACGAGATTCGCCGGCTTGCAGTCGAAAACGGCCGCGCGGCGGACGACGTGAAGGCGCTGACGGTGCTGCGGATCGTGACGGCGCGCTCGTCGAGCGACGCGAAGGAGAAATACCATGCGCTGCAGCAGCACTATCACCTGCAGGCGCAGCTTGTCAGCTACGCGGGCGACACCGGCATCGACATCGATCGTTATGCGGACGACGAGCCGCTGACGACGCAGACCGAAGGGCTGACGTCCTACGTGCTGCGACCGGACGGCAGCGGCAAGCCGCTGACGGCCGGCGACGTGCGGCGCAAGTTCGCGAACGTCACGCGCGGCACCGACCTGATCCTCGTCGGTTCGCCGGACGAAGTCGCGGACCAGCTTGCCGAGCACGCGCAGCAGTCGACGACGAGCGGCTACATGCTCAATCCGTTGATCAGCCCCGGCACGCTCGACGATTTCGCCGAACTGATCGTGCCGGAGTTGAGGAAGCGCGGCCTGTACCGGACGCAGTCGCCGGGCGGGACGTTTCGCTCGCGCCTGGGCGGCGGCGATCGCCTGCCGGATCGTGCGTATGGCGCGTCGTTCCGGCAGCCCGCGGCGGCCGGGCGCTGACGGTCGGACGGATATCGATTCCCCAAAACATTGGTAGGGCCGCGCGATGACGAGCGGTAGAGTCGACTATTCGGTCGCGGACCGGCCGCATCGGGAACAGCGGGCGCAGCATGCGTCCGTCCCGGCGGAACGACGAACCCGGGAGTTGCCTGACATGAACCGTGAGGTGCCGTTTCAGCCGGAAGCAGGTTGTGCCGACTCGAAGCATGACGACGAGCGTTTCGTATCCGCCTGCGGGAGCGCGATCGAAGCGCCGTTCGCGAGCGATGCCGAACGCGGCTTCGAATGCGAACGGCTGGCCGGACGGCGGTACGGTTTTCCGACGTGGCACGGGCGCCGGCGGGCACGACCATGAGTGCAGGCGCCGCAAATCGACCGCGCCGATCACCGACGCCGCCCGTCCTGAGCGCGGCCGGCATCGCGAAACGGTTCGACGCGACCGTCGCGCTGGCGGCGCTCGACCTGTCGATCGGCGCCGGTGAAGTCGTCGCGTTGATGGGCGCGAACGGCGCCGGCAAATCGACTTTCGTGAAGATCCTGAGCGGCGTGATCCGGCCCGACGGCGGCACGCTGACGCTGCGCGGCGCACCCTATCGGCCGGCTTCGCCGCACGCGGCGAAGCGGCTCGGCGTCGCCACTGTGCACCAGTCGGTCGCCGACGCCGTCGTGCCGACGCTGTCGATCGCCGACAACCTGTTGCTCGACCGGCTGTGCGATCCGGCGTCGCCGTGGCATGCGCCGCCGGCTGCGCGGCGCGCCGCGGCGCGACCGCTCGCCGCGCGCGTCGGGCTCGACGTCGACCTGTCGGCGCCGCTCGCATCGCTGTCGCTGGCCGATCAGCAGCGTGTGACCCTGGCGCGCGCGCTCGCCGGGCAGCCCGGCCTGCTGATTCTCGACGAGCCGACCGCGAGCCTGTCCGCGCCGGAAGCGGAGCGGCTCTTCGGGCTGCTGGACGCGTTGCGCGACGACGGGGTCGCGATCCTGCTGGTGTCGCACCGGCTCGGTGACTTGCGCCGCATCGCCGATCGCGTGGCGATCGTCCGCGACGGCCGGATCGTCGCCGATCTGGCCGCGCCGGTCGACTTCGATGCCGCGGTGGAAACGATGATCGGGCGGCCGTTGCCGAAAGCACGCGCGGCGGGCTCGGGCCGCGCCGCGTCGTCGCCCGAAGCGGGCCTCAGCCTGCGGAACCTCCGGCTGTCGCCGGCCAGCGTGCCGTTCGATCTCGACGTCCGGCGCGGCGAGATCGTCGCGATCGCGGGCCCGGTCGGCGGCGGCAAGTCGTGCCTCGCCAGCGTGATCTTTGGCACCGTGCGCGCGGCTGCCGGCGAGATGGCGCTCGATGGCCGGCCGTGGCGGCCGCGCTCGCCGGCCGATGCCATTCGAGCCGGCGTGTTCCTGGCCGGCGAGGACCGCTGGCGCACGTCGCTGTTTCCCGACAGCGTGCCGTTCGCGTCGGTCGCCGGCACGATCAGCTTTCCGTTCCTGTCGCGCTGGTTCACGGGCGGCGCGCTGAGGCCGACCCGCGAACGCGCCGCCGCCGCGGCCGCGATCGCCGCCTTCGGCATCCGCTGCACGGGCCCGGACGACCGGCTCGTGCGCCTGTCCGGCGGCAACCAGCAGAAAGTCGTGCTCGCGCGCTGGCACGCGGAACGCGCGCGGCTGCTGCTGCTCGACGAACCGTTCCAGGGCATCGATGCCGGCGCGCGCGCCGATATCGTCGATACGCTGCGGCGCCACGCGCACGAGCGCGCGACGCTCGTGTTCGTCAGCGATCTCGAAGAAGCGGCCGAGATCGCCGATCGCATCGTGCGGTTCGATCGCGCCACGCTCGACCATCCGCTTTCGTCTTCCTCCTGAATGACTGCGCCTCCCATGAAACCCGTTTCCACTTCCGTCGTGCCCGATGCATTGCCGGGCGAGCGGGCGCGCCGTCCCGCGCCGGCCCGCATCCGCGCGGCGCTCGAACGCACGGGCATCCTGCTCGTGCTGGCCGCCCTCGTCGCCGTGTTCGCACTCAGGGAGCCCGCGTTCCTGAACCTCGACAACCTGTTCAGCATCCTTCAGGCGGTGTCGATCGTCGCGCTGCTCGGCATTGGCGTGACGATCACGCTCGCGGCCGGCGGCTTCGACCTGTCGGTGGGCAGCGTCGCCGCGTCCGCGCAGATGGCCGCCAGCTACGTGCTGGTCGTCTGGCACGGCGGCACGTTCGCGGCGGTGGCCGCCTGCGTCGCGCTCGGCGTGGCCGCCGGGTTGTTCAACGGCCTGCTGATTACACGGCTGCGCGTGCCCGACCAGCTCGCGACGCTCGGCACGCTGTTCCTGCTGGCGGGCCTGCAGCTGATCCCGACCGGCGGCCGGTCGCTCGCGACCGGTTCGGTGCTGCCCGACGGCACGGACGCGACGGGCGTGTTCCCCGTCGCGTTTCTCGCGCTCGGGCGCCTGCGCCTGTTCGACGTCGTGCCGTTGCCGGTGCTGTTGCTCGCGGCGGTGACGGTGCTGGCCTGCGTCGCGATGGAGGCGACGCGCTGGGGCCGCGTGATCTATGCGATCGGCGGCAACGAGACGGCCGCGCGGCTCGCCGGCGCGCCGGCCGCGCGCTACCGGGTCGCCGCGTATGTCGTGTCGGGCGTGATCGCGTCGCTGGGCGGCGTGCTGATCGCCGCGCGGGTCGGACGCGGCGACGCGAGCGCCGGGCACTCGCTGCTGCTCGACGCGGTGGCCGCCGCGCTGGTGGGTTACGCCGTGTGGGGGGCCAAGCGACCGAACGTGTTCGGCACGGTCGTGGGCGCGGTATTCGTCGGCGTGCTGCTCAACGGGCTGACGATGCTGAACGCGCCGTACTACATGCAGGACTTCATCAAGGGCGTGTTGCTGGTGCTCGCGCTGGCGTTCACGTTCGGCATCGGCCGCCGTGCGGACGCGCATGCGTGACGGGGCGGGGCGCGCGGCGCCCCGTCAAGCGGCTCGGCTGCGCCGTGTCGCGGCGTCTGCAGTCAACCCGGGCGCGGTCCGCAACCGTCGATTCCGGAGACGGTTATCACGAGCGCGCTCGATTGCTTGTTCCCGAATCGACGCGCTGCCGCCGCAACCGATTTGACATCCGAAGGAATATCCATTGCCGAATCGCTCGGTTTGAGCGCGCGTGTCGCGCTGATAGATTGTGCGGGTATCGTTCCCACGGAGACAGGCAGACCATGCGATCGTCGCTTCGCCACAAGCCGCGCATCGACCGGAAGGTCGGCGCGCTCGCGCTGTTTTTTGCAGCTGCATTGGCCGCGCTCGCATCCGCGGCGCACGCCGGCCCGCTCAAGGGCGCGCCCGCACCGTTCGACAAGGGCGGCGTGAAGATCGCACTCGTCAACTATCTGTCGACCGGCGACTTCTTCCAGGCCTACGAGGCCGGCGCGCAGAAGCAGGCGAAGGCGCTCGGCGTCGATTTGCGCATCTACGAGGGCCGGCAGGACGCGGCCGAACAGCGCGAGCAGATCCAGCAGGCGATCGGCATCGGCGTGTCCGCGATCATCGTCAACCACGGCTTGCCCGAATCGTTGAAGGACGTCGTCCAGCGTGCGCTGGACAAGGGGATCAAGGTCGTCGCGTTCGACGTCGATCTCGGCAATCCGAAGGTGCCGCAAATCGAGCAGAGCGATCGCGACCTGGCCAACCTGCTGCTCGGTCAGGCGGTCAAGGACAACGGCGACGCATTCGCGGCCGGTTATGTGTATGTCGCCGGCTTTGCGCCGCTCGACCGGCGCGATGCCGCATGGCGCGACTTCAAGCGCGCGCACCCGAAGGTGCAGGAAAAGGCGCGCTGGGGCACCGTCGACAATCCGATTGCGCAATCGGTCGCGAATCAGGCGGCAGCGGCCTATCGAGCGAATCCCGACATCCGCGTCGTGTTCGCGCCTTACGACGAGTTCGCGCGCGGCGCGAAGCTCGCCGCGGACGAAGCGAAGCTGTCGTCGAAGATCCGCATCTACAGCGCGGATATCTCGACCGCCGACATCGAGGCCATCCGCGCACCGAACAGCGCGTGGGTCGCGACGGCCGCGACCAATCCGGCGATCGTCGGCGCCGTGTCGGTGCGGGCCGCCGCGCTGCTCGTCGCCGGCCAGGACCCGGGAGCGCGCATCGTCGTCAAGCCGACGCTGATCACGCGCGACGATCTCGTGAAAAACGACATCCGGACCGTGGCCGAACTCGGCGCGAAGTTCCCGGCGTTCCGCGCGAGCGACGCGGCGACTGCCGCATGGATTCCGAAGGCGGACTGAGCGCCGCCGACAGCGGGCGGCGGACGCCGCCCTGCGCGAAGCACAATCGACTGACGCACCGACGACCCGGCCATGACGACCCTGAACGACTATCTCGCCCAAAAACGCGACGCCTGGCATGCGAAGCAGGAAGCGGCACGCAACGATCCCGATTTCAAGGCGACGCCGCTGAAGGCGACCGTGCGCGCGCTCGGCCGCAGCGGCGTGCGGGAGATCCGCATTCGCGACTTCCAGGTGATCAGCGACAGTCCGCCCGACTTCGCGGGCTACAACCTCGGACCCGCGTCGCCGGAGCTGCAGCTCGGCGTGCTGGGCAGTTGCCTTACGCACATCACGCTGATCCAGGCCGCCGAGCGCGGCCTGAAGATCGATTCGATCGAGGTGGAGGTGACCGGCGATCAGCATCCGCTTGCGCAGCAGCCGGGTTTCGAGCATGTGCCCGTGTTCCCGCACAACCTCCGCTATACGCTCGACATCGTGTCGCCCGAACCGCCCGACGCGATTCGCGCGCTGCATCAGGCGGTCGAAGCGGTCTGCCCGATCTTCAACCTGCTGAGGCTGCCGCAGACCATCGACGGCGAACTGCGGCACACCCGTGCATGACGCGCCGGGGCGGCACGCTCGCAGGACTGGCCGGCTCTTGCCAGGGAATTTCAAGCCCCCCGGATTCCGGATGCCTGATGGCCGCGCGGCTGGGGTCTCGTGCCGTCGGCGCGATCGTGAAAACGCTGGAACGCGTCCATTAGCCGCGCGCGTTGCGCGGCCAGCGACGGGTCGCGCCGATCGCGCGGCTGCGCGACCGCGACGTGGATCTCGTCGTGGACGCGGCCCGGGTTCGGCGCGAGCATCAGCACGCGATCGCCGAGATACAGTGCCTCGTCGAGATCATGCGTGACGACGATCGCGGACATCCGGTGACGGTGAACCACATCGAGCAGCAGCGTCTGCAACCGCATCCGGGTGATCGCGTCGACCGCGCTGAACGGTTCGTCGAGCAGCAGCAGGTCAGGCTCGCCGAACAGCCCGCGCGCGATCGCGGCGCGCTGGGCCATCCCGCCCGATAACGTGGCCGGCAACTGCCGCGCGGCGCCGGCAAGGCCGACTTCGTCGAGCAGCCGTGCGACAGTCGGCTCGCGGCCGCCTCGCGGGCCGGACGCGAAGCCGACGTTGTCCGCGATCGATAGCCACGGCAGCAGCCGCGGTTCCTGAAAAATGACGCCGACGCGCGGGGATGGCCCGTCGAGCGCCATTCCGTCGAGCTTCACGCTGCCGCGGAAGTCCGTGTCGAGACCGGCGACGATTCGCAGCAGCGTGCTTTTTCCGCAACCGCTTGGGCCAACGATGCAGACGATCTCGCCGCGGGCGACCTGCAGCGGGATGCCGGCGAGGATCGTGCGATCTCCGTAAAGCTTGCTGGCGATCCGCAGGTCGAGCAGCGGCGCATCGGTGCCCGCCGTCGTGTGCGCAGAAGGAAGCGTGCTCATTTCGACGCCTCGCGCGGCGTGTTGTCGAATGCGTCGCGCCAGCAGAGCCAGTGCGACTCGATGCGCCGCATCGCGCCGTCGGTCAGCTTGCCGAGCAACGCGAGCAGCAGGATCGCGCCGAACACGAGATCGGGGCGCCCGGTTTCCCGGCCGTCGCTCAACAGGAAGCCAAGGCCGCGCGTTGCCGCGATCAGCTCCGCGGCGACCATGAACATCCACGCAAGGCTGAGGCCGGTACGCAGGCCGGTAACGATTTGCGGCAGCGCGGCCGGCAGCAGGATTCGACGGAATAGCGCGATCGGGCCAAGCCGGTATACCGCGCCGAGCTCGACGAGCTTGCGGTCGACGTCGCGAATCCCGGCGACCACCGCCAGATGAACCGGAAAGAACGCGCCGATCGCGATCAGCGTGATTTTCGGCGCTTCATCGATGCCGAGCCACAGCAGCAGCACCGGCACCCACGCGAGCGACGGGATCGCGCGCAGCGCCTGGAACGTCGGCTCCAGCAGCGCGTCGATCCGTCGGCTCAGGCCCATCGCCGCGCCGACGACGAGCGCGAGTCCGGCACCGGCCGCGAAACCCGACGCAACCCGAAGCGTGCTCGCGCCGATATGGCGTGCGACGCGCGTGATGCCCATCCGGGCGAGCGTATCGAGAATCTCGCTCGGGGCCGGGACGAGATGGTCCGGCAGCCAGCCGTGCCGCACGCCATATTCCAGCAGCGCGAGCGCGGCGAACGGCAGCGCGAGGCCCGCGACGCGCCACGCGCGAAGCGGGTCGCGCCGGCTCGCGCGGGGCGATTCGGCGAGGCGGGGCGCGAGTGCGTCGTCGCGGGCAGCGGTGTCCGTCATCGGCGGCACCTCAGTGCGATGCGGCGACGAGCGGGCGCGCAAATGCCGGATCGATCAGCGTATCGACAACCTTCGCGGGATCGACGCCTGGCTTGGTTAGCTGTTCGGCCGTCAGCACCGGTGCCGCTGCCTTCAGCGCCGCGCGCTGGGTATCGCCCGGCACCGGGTCGCCAAAGTCGTTGCGCTGAAGCTGCAGTTTCGCGACCGGCAGCGATACCTTCGATTCGTCGGCGACGATCTGGGCGGTGTCGGCCGGATGCGCGATGATCCATTGGCGTGCGCGATCGTATACCTTCAGCACGCGCGTGACCGCCTGCGGGTACTGGCTGGCGAATGCGTCGCGGACGTTCAGGAAACCATACGTATTGAATGCGACGTTGCGGTACAGCAGGCGTGCGTTGTCGTCGAGCTGGGCGGCGGCCATGTGCGGATCGAGACCGGCCCATGCGTCGACCTGACCGTTCGCGAGTGCGGAGCGACCGTCCGGATGCTGCAGGTTCACGATCTCCACATCGTCGCGCGTCAGGCCAGCCGTGTGCAACGCGCGCAGCGTGAACAGGAACGGATCGGTGCCGCGCGTCGCCGCGATTTTCTTGCCCTTCAGGTCCGCGAGCGAGCGGATCGGCGAATCCTTGCGGACCACGAGCGCAGTCCACTCGGGGCGCGAGAACACGTATACGGCACGGATCGGGTTGCCGTTTGCCCGGGCGAGCAACGACGCGAGCCCCGCGGCCGATCCGAAATCGACCGCGCCGCTGTTCAGGTATTCCAGCGCGCGATTGCTGCCGAGACTCAGCACCCAGCGAATCGACGTGCGGTCGGCCTTGAACTCGTCGTCGAGCCAGCCGAAGTGGCGAATCACCAGGCTCTCCGGCGAGTAGTACGCATAGTCGACGCGGATTTCCGCGGGGGTTGCCGCACGTGCGTGCATCGATACGAGACCGGCGAACGCGGCAACGACGACGGCCGCGGATTGCCGCGCGCGGGACCAGGACAGCTTCATCGGGGAATCTCCGGAAGAGCGGCAACGCGCCGCGAACAGGCAGGATGACCGTCCAATGTACCGAAGCGCCGGCGAATCGATAACGAAGAAATCCACGATTGCACATGCACGCTGCTGCTAAGCGCACGCGACGGGCAACTTTATGACGCACACCGAATAATTTATCGCTTTATATCGCTTGGGATAACCGGATCGCGAGAACAGAATCTCCGCTGCCGGAACTCGACGACAGTACGTGCCGACGGTTGGGCATTCGCTCCATGCGCTGTCGACAGCGAATGCGCGTGCTGGGTTCCTGGCTCCCGTGGATATCGCCGAGCATTCGGCGCAACAAAGGAAAGCGATGAGTTCGATCGATCTGAACGCGGTCACGCCGGTTTCCGCGCCTATCCGCTCCGCGAGCGACGTGGCGCGCCTGATCAATACGACGGACAACTCCGTCAGCCATGCGCGGATGATCGTGCTGCTCGCGCTCGGCGGCGTGTTTCTCGATGCGTACGACCTGACGACGTTGTCCTACGGCATCGACGACGTCGCGCGCGAGTTCGGTCTGACGCCCGCGCTGACCGGGCTGGTCGGTTCGGCGATCATGATCGGCACGATCTTCGGCAGCCTGATCGGCGGATGGTTGACCGACAGGATCGGTCGTTATCAGGTGTTCATGGCCGACATGCTGTTTTTCGTGATCGCCGCGATCGCGGCCGGGCTGGCGCCGAACGTCTGGGTGCTGATCGGCGCACGCTTCGTGATGGGGCTCGGTGTCGGCATCGACCTGCCTGTCGCGATGGCGTTTCTCGCGGAATTCTCGAAGTTCAGCGGCCGCGGCAACAAGGCGTCGCGGCTCGCCGCGTGGTGCCCGATGTGGTACGTGGCGTCGTCGGTCTGTTTCCTGCTGATCTTCGGCCTGTATTTCCTGTTGCCGGCCGAGCACGCGGGTTGGCTTTGGCGCGCGTCGCTGATCTTCGGCGCGGTGCCCGCGCTCGTCATCATTCTGGTCAGGAATCGTTTCATGAACGAGTCGCCGCTATGGGCCGCGAACCAGGGCGACCTGGCCAATGCCGCGCGAATCCTTCGCGAGTCGTACGGCATACACGCACACGAAGCGGAGGATGCGCGACGCGAGCCGAGCCAGCCGCGCGTGCGGATTCGCGTGCTGTTCCAGCGCCCGTATCTCGGACGCACGATCGTCGCCAGCGTGATGAACCTGTGCATCCCGTTCGAGTACACGGCGATTGCGTTCTTCCTGCCGTCGATCCTGTCGCAGTTTCTCGGTGCGGGCGTGTTCGAGACGATCGCGGCGTCGCTCGCGTTGAACGTTCTGTTCGCGTTTACCGGCGGCTTGCTGGGCATGCGCCTCGCGTATCGATATCCGTCGCGTCATGTCGCGATCGCGGGCTTCGCGCTGCAGTTCGTCGCGCTTGTCGCGCTTGCGCTGGCCGGGCATCCGCACGGCGCGCTCGCGGTCGGCATCGTGCTGCTGATGCTCGGCACCTGGCTGTTCGCCGAAGGTTTCGGGCCGGGTGCGCAGATGATGATCTATCCCACCTTGTCTTACCCGGCGGCGATCCGCGGCACCGGTGTCGGCTTCGGGCGTTCGCTGTGCGGCATCGGCCAGGCGCTTGCGCTGTTCGTGCTGCCGATCCTGCAGGCCCGTCTGGGTACGGATATGTTCTGGGTCGTCGCGATCAGTGCGGTCACGCCGATCGTGTTTCTGTTGATCGTGCGTTACGAGCCGACGGCGCGCGACATCGACGACGAAAGCGCCGCGTAAAACGCTGGCGGAGGAGCGTTCACCGCCCCGGAAAATACAAACGGCTTCGTCGGACCGCACGAAGCCGTTTGCGCTGAAGCCGGTCGCAGCCGAATGCGGGCAAGCCGGCTTCGACCTTGCCGTCACGCGCTGACGGTCTCCCGCCCGGCATCGCGCTTGACCTGCTCGATATCGCGAAACTGCGCGGCCGGATGCTCGTCCGGCAGCCGCGCCGTGCCGCCGAACAGTTTCTCGCGCAGCGTGCCCGGCGCATACTGCGTCGGATAGACGCCGCGCCGTTGCAGCTCCGGAACGAGAAAGCGCACGATGTCTTCGAAGGTTTCATGCGCGACCGCATACGCGAGATTGAAGCCATCCACGTCGGTTGCGGCAACCCATTCCTGCAGGATGTCCGCCACGGTCGCTGCCGACCCGACGAACACCGGGCCGAGTCCGCCGATGCCGCCCCATGCCGCCAGCGCCTCGATCGTCCACGCGGTGTCGCCGCCGGCGAGGTGCTCGACCGCCGACACGATCGCATTGGTTTCGACGCGCCTGACCGGATCGGCCGGCGCATACTGGCCGAAGTCGATGCCGGTCCAGCCGGACATGAACACCAGCGAGCCGGCGTACGACACGTAGCGGCGGTACTCGTCGAACTTGGCCTGTGCTTTTTCGTCGGTTTCGTCGACGATCACCGTGACGAGGTTGTAGATCAGCACCTTGCGCGGATCGCGGCCCGCGGCGGCGGCCTGCGCGCGCACATCGGCCACGTAGCGCGCGAGCTGCTCGCGGGTCGGCGCGGCGACGAACACGCATTCGGCGTGCTGCGCGGCGAACGCCTTGCCGGGGCCGGACGCGCCGGCCTGGAACAGCACCGGCGTGCGCTGCGGCGACGGTTCGCACAGGTGATAGCCGGGCACGTCGAAGAAGCGGCCCTTGTGGCCGATCTCGTGCACCTTCTCGGGATGCGTGAACACGCGGCCGTCGCGATCGCGCACCACCGCGCCGTCTTCCCAACTGCCCTCGAACAGCTTGTACAGCACCTCGACGTATTCGGCCGCGACCGCATAACGGTCGTCGTGCGTGCGCAAGCCGTGATCGCCGACGTTCTTCGCGCCACTTTCCAGATAGGACGTGACGATGTTCCACGCGAGCCGGCCCTTGGTGTGATGGTCGGCGGTCGATAGCCGGCGCGCGAACGTGTACGGGTGCTCGAACGTGGTCGACGCGGTGATGCCGATGCCGAGATGCTCGGTCGCCATCGCGATCGGCGCCGCGAGCTGCAGCGGGTCGTTGACCGGAATCTGCGCGGCCTGGTGCAGCGCGTGGTAGTTGCTGCCCTTGTAGACATCGTAATAGCCGATCACGTCCGCGATGAAGATCGCGTCGAAGATCCCGCGTTCGAGGATGCGGGCGAGGTCGGTCCAGTAATCGAGGTCCTTGTACTGCCACGAACGGTCACGCGGATGCGCCCACAGCCCCGGCGACTGATGGCCGACACAGTTCATCTCGAACGCGTTGAAGCGAATGGTCTTGCTCATCGCGCGACTCCCGGTTCCGCGCCGGCGCTCGTGCCGTTGCCGACGCGCCAGACGAACGGCGGCGTGCGGCCGTTGATGACCCAGTCGCCGACGATCCTGGCCTTGTAGACGAGCGGATTGTGCGACGACACCGTGCGCGCATTGCGCCAGTGGCGGTCGAGCGCGGTCGTGCTGCGCGTGGCGGACGCACCGAGCGCGTCGAACAGGCGTGTCGCGGCGCGCAGTACGAGTTCGGACACGACGAGCTGGCTCTGCGCGGATTCGATTTCGGCCGCGACGTTCGCGTCGTGCTCGGCCTGCTCGTCGCCGCCGAAGCGGGTTTCGTAGGCGAGCTGAAGCGGCTGCGCGGCGCGCAGCGCGAGCGCGTCGGCCGCATAGGCCCATGACGCGATCTCGCCGATCACCTGCTGGAGCTGCACGTCGTCGCCCGCACGTGCGGCGTTGCCGTGGCTGTACACGCGGGTGCGAGTGCGCACGAGCGCGCCCGCATCGCGCACGATCGCGTGGCCGATGCCGGCCAGCGTCGCAACGTGGAAGAGCTGGTAGAACGCGGTCTGGTACTTGAAGCGGCGTGCGAAGTCGATCACGTTGTCGGCGTCGACCGTCGCATTCTCGAAGTGCGTCGTGCCGCTGCCGGTGGTCGTCTGGCCGAAGCCGTCCCAGTCGTCTTCTCTGATCACGCCGGGCTGTGCGGTCGCGACGGCGACGATCACGTCGCTGCCGTCGTGCGCGCGCTGCGCGAACACGTCGATCCAGTCGGCGAACAGGCTGCCCGTGCTGTAGAACTTTCGCCCGTTCAGCACGAGCCGGCCGTTCTGCTCCGACACCTTCGTGATGGTCTGGCCGAGCGGCACGTCGCCGGCCTCCGACCACGCGTTGCCGACGAGCTGGCCGCTCGCGAATCGGTCGAACCATGTCGTGCGTTGCGGCCCGGGCGGCGCGTTCAGCCAGTCCTCGACGAACGCGAAGTGTCCACGCAACGCCTGCGGCAGATTGGAATCGGCGGCGGCGAGCTCGATCAAGAGCCGGAACAACTGCGGCAGCGATGCGCCGGCACCGCCGTCTCGTATCGGCAGCCGCACCGCGCCGAAGCCGGCCGCCTTCAGCCAGCCGATCGCTTCGTGCGGCAGTTCGCGGCGGCGTTCGCGTTCGGCGGTGCCCGCAGCGATGCGGTCGAAAATCGGCCGGAACCGGCTCGCGAGTGCGTCGTAGTCGGTGCCGGTGGAAAGGTCGGTGTCTGCGTGCGACGAAGTCATGCGGATTTCCTCGAAGGGCGGGGCCGTTTGCGCCGGGAGGCCAGTATAGGAAGCGCGGGGCGTGCGTTCCAATAACGGATTCGCAGATCGTTATCGTCGATGAGCATTACGCGGACCGGCTGGGGACGCTCCGCCGTTCGGGCATCGATTGCGACGCTGAAGCATGGTGCCGCGTACGTGATTCTCGATATCGTTTGTGATCCGAAGGAATATCGTTACGAGAATCGCTCGGTTTGCCGACCTGCAGCGCACTGCTAGATTGAACGCTTTCGCCATTCGACAGGAGAGCCCGATGTCAGATACGAGCGCCACGATTCAGGAGCGGCCGGCCGAAGCGAAACCGCAAGCGGCCCGAGTGATCACCGACGATGCGCAGGCGATCGCGGCCGCGCATGTGCTGGCGCAGCGGCTTGCGGAAGGCGCCGCCGGACGCGATCGGGAGCGCCGGTTGCCGCGCGACGAGATCGAATGGTTCTCGCAGTCGGGGCTATGGGCGATCACGGTGCCCAAGGCATACGGTGGCGCGGGCGTATCGCATGTGACGCTCACCGAGGTGATCAAGATCGTCGCGGCGGCCGATGCGTCGCTCGGACAGTTGCCGCAGAACCATTTCGGGCTGGTCGACGTGATCGCACTGGTCGGCACCGACGCGCAGAAGCGCTATTTCTTCGCGGAAGTGCTGAGCGGCAAGCGGTTCGGCAACGGCTTCTCGGAGAAGGGCACGAAGCACGTGCTCGATCTGAAGACGCGCGTGCGCGGCGACGGCGACGACTATGTCGTCGATGGCACGAAGTTCTACTCGACGGGCGCGCTGTTCGCGCATTACGTGCCGGTGCTCGGCCTCGACGATGCGCAGCACGCGTGGCTTGCGTACGTGCCGCAGCCGACGCCGGGGCTGACCGTGATCGACGACTGGTCGGGGTTCGGGCAGCGCACGACCGCGAGCGGCACGGTGGTGCTCGACGGCGTGCGCGTGCCCGCGTCGCATGTACTGCCCGCGCAGCGCGTATCGGACGAGCCGACGCTCAACGGCCCGCTGTCGCAGATCATCCAGGCGGCGATCGATGCCGGCATCGCGAAAGCGGCCATCGACGATACGCTGGTGTTCGTGCGCACCCGTACGCGGCCATGGGTCGACAGCGGCGTCGAACGGGCGGCAGACGATCCGCTGATCCTCCGCGAGATCGGCCGTCTGCATATTCAGCTTCATGCGGCGGAAGCGCTGCTCGAACGCGCGGCGCGCACGCTCGACGAGATCGGCGCGCGCGGCACGGTGACCGATGACGATGTCGCGCGCGCGTCGGTCGCGGTCGGCGAAGCGAAGGTGCTGACGACCGAGATCGCGCTGCTCGCGGGTGAGAAGCTGTTCGAGCTGGCCGGCACGCAGTCGACGCTCGCCGAGCACAATCTCGACCGGCATTGGCGCAACGCGCGCACGCATACGTTGCACGATCCGGTGCGGTGGAAGTATCACCTCGTCGGCAACTACTACCTGAACGGCGTGCGTCCGGCGCGCCATGCGTGGAATTGAGCCGCTCGCGATCCGGCCGATAGCGGATACGCACGTTGCGCAAGTCGCCGACGGTGGCCGTGATTTGCGGATGATCGGTTGATTTTTTGGACCGGAGCTGCGCTCTGGCTCGCCTCCCGAGGCAGGCAAGCCGAATGCGGATCCACGCTTCGTGGCTTGCCGCGGTGACGGACGAACGGCTCGTGGCGGTGAATGGAGTTCGACACCGCCGCTGACAGTCCTGTGCGGGCACCCACCCTTCGCGCGTCAGTACGCCGAATCGCTGCCGCCCCGATCGGTGACGATCGCCACCCCCGAGCTCGTGCCGAGCCGCGTCGCGCCGGCCTCGAGCATCGCGAGCGCGGCCGCGCGGTCGCGCACGCCGCCCGATGCCTTCACGCCAAGGTCCGGCCCGACCGAGCGGCGCATCAGCGCGACATCCGCGAGCGTCGCGCCGCCGTGGCCGAACCCGGTCGACGTCTTCACGAACGCGACGCCGAGATCGCGGCACATCTCGCACACGCGCACCTTCTCGTCGTCGCTCAGCAGCCCCGTCTCGAGGATCACCTTCAGCGGCACCGCGCCGCATGCGTGCTGCACGGCCGCGATGTCGGCCTTCACGTCGTCGGCGCGGCCGCTCTTCAGCGCGCCGAGGTTGATCACCATGTCGATCTCGCCGGCGCCCGCCGCGATCGCAGCCGACGCCTCGAATGCCTTCGCGGCCGACAGCGCCGCACCGAGCGGAAAGCCGACCACCGCGCAGACGAGCACGCCGGTATCGGCCAGCTCGCGTGCGGCGAGCGGCACGTTCGCCGAATTCACGCAGACCGAGTAAAAGCGATGCGCGGCCGCCTGGCGGCAGAGTTCGCGGATCTGCGCGTCGCTCGCGTCGGGCGCGAGCAGCGTGTGATCGATGGTTTGGGCGAGTTGGGCGTTGGAAAGCGGCATGTTTCAGGACTCCACGGATCGTGTGCCGGAAAGGCACACGGAAAGTTGATGTTTTCACATCGGTTTGTTACAAATACGACATTCCGGCCGGGCCCGCGCGCCCGGCACGACGAGCGACGAGTGCGACAGGCACGCAGGATACAGGCATGGAAACGAAGAAGGGCGAACGGATCAAGACGCTGATGAACGTGCTGCAAGGGCAGAACGCGATTCATCTGAGGGAAGTCGCCGAGCTGTTCGGCGTGTCCGAGATGACGATCCGCCGCGATCTCGCGGACAACCCGCACGGCCTGAGCCTGATCGGCGGCTACGTGACGCGCCATTTCGCCGCGCAGCGCAGCGACATCGGCGAGTACCTGATCAGCGCCGAGAACAACCGTCAGACCGAGGAAAAGCGTCGCATCGGCAAGCTGGCCGCGCAGTTCGTGACGACCGGCGACACGATCTTCGTCGACTGCGGCTCGACCACGCCGTTCATCGTCGACTTCATTCCGGACGACCTCGAATTCACGGCCGTCTGCAATTCGCTGAACGTGTTCGCGAAGCTGCAGCAAAAGCCGCATTGCAGCGTGATCCTGTGCGGCGGCGCGTATCACCGCAAGAACATGGTGTTCGAGTCGGTCGCCGAAACCGGCATCCTCGACACGGTGCGCGTGTCGAAGGCGTTCATCTCCGCGGCCGGCGTGAGCGACCGCTGCGGCGTCACGTGCTTCAACTTCCACGAAGTCGACGCGAAGAAGAAGGTGATGGCGCGCGCGCAGAACCGCTTCCTGCTCGTCGACCACACGAAGTTCGACGAAGTGCGCGCGGCCTATTTCGCCGAACTGACCGACTTCAACTATGTAATCTCCGACGGGCAACTGGGCAGCCGCTACGAAACGGCGATCCGCGAACACGGGATTGCGTTCGTGACCTGACGCAACGCGGCCGCGCATCGCTTCACGCATCGCGTGCTTCCGCCGCGCTCAGGTAGCCGGTCACCACGTCGAAGCGGCGCGTCGCGCCCGGCGCGAGCGCCGCGACATGGCCCTTGCGGCGTTCGGCTTCATACCCCTCCGGCTCGCAGGTCGACGGCAGCGCGAACGCGGCGACCTGCTGGTCCGCGTTGTGCAGGATCCAGCGCGTCGCATGCGGGAACTGTTCGGGGCGGTACGAGGTATGGAATGCGCCGCCGTCCGGATGCGCGAGCAGGAAATGCGCGACGCCGTCTGCATCCGTTTCCGCACCGTTCATGAAAAACACGATCTCGGGGTCGTACAGCGCGGGCGCATCGAGCGTCGCGAGCCGTTCAGGTTCGCGTGCGAGCGTGGCCGTGTAGTCGCGCCACGCGGCGGTAGGCTTCACGTGCGCGGGCACGCTTTCACGCAATCGCAACCCGCCGCGCGGCAACCACTGCACGAAACGGCCGCCCGGCACGTATGCATAGTTCAGGTGTGCCATGTACATCAGGTCCATCGGTGCGCCGCCGAGATTCGTCACGTCCATCGCGATCGTCATCTGCGCGTCGTGTTCCGCGAGCCGTACCGACGGACGCGCGACGTAGTGGCTGCCGAAACCCTGCACGTATTCGTATTCGCCGGTCACTTCGGCTGTTGCGCCTTGCGCATCCGTGCCGACGATCAGGCTTGCGCGATCCATCGGCGCGCACGGCATCTCGCCGTGCAGCGCGTGCGTGTCGTCCGGGCCCGGGCAGCCATTGCGCAGCAACCCGCTGTGGAACATGAAGCAGCCGTAGGTATCGATGATCGACACCGCGCGCTTCGGCTGCCGGAACATGTGCTTCATCGTCAGGTCGCGGCCGTCGAACGCGGCGGCCCAGATCATCTGGCCGAGATACGGCAACACGACGACGTGGCCGCGGCGGTTCTCGAGCTTCAGCGCTTCGACGCCGGACGGATACGCGAACGCGGTGACGGTGATGCCGTCGGTGCGGTACAGCGTGCGCGGCATGTCGCGGAAGTCGTCGCGCCGCAGTTCGATCTCGCCTCGCATGGTTACGCTCCCGACGTGGTGCGCGTCGCGGCGTAGCGCGCGGGCGCGTTGCCGTCGGCTGCCGCGTCGGGCGTCGCGACCGGCAGGTGGCGCAGGCAGTAGAAGCCGTAGTAGACGATCACGACGAAGCACGCGAGCGGCACGGCGAACGCGAGCTGCATGTTGCCGCCGGTATGGTCGGAGATCAGCCCCTGGATCAGCGGCACGACCGCGCCGCCGACGATGCTCATCACGAGGATCGAGCCGCCGTATTCGGTGTCCTTGCCGAGGCCGTCGATCGTGAGGCCGTAGATCGTCGGCCAGCACGGGCCGAGGAACACGCTCACGCACACTGCTGCGTAGACGGCCGTGATGTTATGCACGCTGATCGTGTACGCGAGCAGCGAGATGCACAGGATGCCGTAGACGATCAGCACCTTGGCCGGCCCGACGCGCTTCATCACGAGCGTCGCGACCAGCTTGCCGACGAAGAACGCGAAGAACGTCGCGAGCAGGTAGCGCGATGCGCCGCGCTCGGTCAGGCCGCCGATCTGCATCGCGAGCCGGATCGTGAAGCTCCACACGCCGACCTGCGCGCCGACGTACAGGAACTGCGCGACGATGCCCGCGACGAAGCGCCGGTTGCCGAACAGGCGCGCGAGCGTGCCGCGCGCGTCGATCCTGTGCGTGGCCGCGCTCGGCCCGTTGCCCTTGCAGGCCGGGTAGGGCGTGAGCGCAAACACGATGAATACCGCGACGAGCACGACGATCAGCCATTTATACGGCTCGAGCGTGGCCTGGATCATCGCGAGCTGGTGCACGTGCGCATCGGCCGCCGACATTGCCGCGAGCTGCGCATGCGACGCATCGCCTTCCTTGAAGATCAGGAAGCTGCCCATGTACACGCCGGCCATCGCGCCGAACGGGTAGAACGTCTGCGAGATGTTCAGCCGCCGCGTGCTGGTGTCGCGTGGGCCCATCAGTGTCGAATACGAGTTCGACGCCGTCTCGAGGAATGACAGGCCCGCGGCGATCACGAACAGCGCGACGAGGAACATCCCGTACTTCGCCATCGACGCAGCCGGGAAGAACAGCAGGCAGCCGGTCGTGTAGAGCAGCAGGCCGACGAGGATCGTCGTCTTGTAGCTGAACTTCTTCACGATGGTCGCGGCGGGGATCGCGAGGAAGAAGTAGCCGAGATAGAACGCGGACTGCACGAACGCCGATTCGAAGTCGGACAGGAAGAACGATTTCTTGAACTGCGCGATCAGCACGTCGTTCAGGTTCGCGGCGGTGCCCCACAGCGCGAACAGGCAGCACAGCAGCGTGAATGCGAACAGCGGTGTGCGGGTCAGGTAATAGCCGTCGGGTGTGTGTTCGATTCTGGCTCGGCTCACGGGTGTCTCCTTCCCAATTGTCTCGTCGATGAAGGCGCCGGTCAGAGGCCGGCGTCGCGGAGGAAGCGTTCGAACGTTGCGGCGTCGGCGTACGACTTCTGCGTGCCGAGGCCGGTGACCGAATGCGCGGCGTACGCGGATGCGTGGCGCATCGCGTCGATCGCATCGCGCGACGCGGCGTAGCAGCGCGCGAAGCAGCCGATATACGCGTCGCCGGCGCCCGTCGTATCGCGCGCGTCGACCGGCACGCCCGGCACGTGCCGCACGCCGTCGCGCGACACGAGCAGCGAACCCTTGTCGCCGAGCGTGACGAGCACGTGCTTCAGGCCGCGCGCGACCAGCGCTTCGGCGGCGCGCGCCGCGGTGTCGCGCGAATCGACCGGCATGCCCGACACGATCGCGAGCTCGGTTTCGTTCGGCATGAAGAATTCAACGGAGCGAATCCGCTCGAAATCGAGATCGGCCACCGCGGGCGCGGGGTTCAGCAAAACGGGGATGCCGTGCCGTGCGCCGAACGCGATCGCGTGATAGACGGTGTCGAGTTCGATCTCGAGCTGCAGCACGATCAGCGCGCATTCGGCGAGCGCCGGCGCGGCCGCGTCGATGTCGGCCGGCTTCAGGTGGCGGTTCGCGCCCTTGACGATCAGGATGCTGTTGCTCGAATCGGGTTCGACGAAGATCGGCGCGACGCCGCTCGGCACGCCGGCGACCTTGCGCACATGCGTGGTGTCGATCCCCTCGCGCTCGAAGTTGCGGATCGTGTTGTCGGCGAACACGTCGTCGCCGACCTTCGTCACCATCACGACGCGCGCGCCGAGGCGTGCGGCCGCGACCGCCTGGTTCGCGCCCTTGCCGCCGCAGCCGAGCTCGAAGTTCGGTGCTTCGAGCGTTTCGCCCCGGGCGGGCATGCGTGCGACATAGGTCACGAGGTCGACCATGTTGCTGCCGATGACGGCGATTGTCTCCATCTGCGTCTTCCTTGGTATGGGGTGCGCCGCATGCGTGGTCGGCGGCGGCCTGCTACGAGTGATAATAAAATCACATTAAATGTGAAAATGCAATCTCGTGATGTTATGTGGGTCACTATTTGGGATGGAGGCGTGCGTTTCTGGGGCGGAACTCGACTCAATGCGAGCAGGTGGAATAACTGGCGTCGGCGCTCTCTTCGCGGGTGACAGAAGGCGAAGGGCGTGGCACGGACGCACGGGACGCCGACCGCACGGGGTGGTTCAACATAGACGCCGTTCGGAACGACGACAGACCTGCAAGGACCGTGTGACGCCTCGTCGACGTTGTGGCGCTCAATCGCGAGAAATGAAGGGAAACATATTAAGGACTATGTTCCCCCTTCATTTCGGGACGTCGCGCGAAAGCTCTACGCTCGCGGCGTTCTCCAGAGGGAATTGAGCGCTCCACCGCGGCGATCGAGAAACGGCGCCGCCACCACTTCGGCGCCCCTGTATTTCCTGCGTTGGCGACGACGTGCCGGCGGGCAGGTTCATTGGACATTGCGTCACACGCGGGCCTGGACGTTCTTTGATTCGGGCGGGGCTGCGGGTGAGGTGGCTTCGCCTGAGACGGGGTTGAAGCTCAATTGCGAGCGCCCATACACTCAGCGGGGCGAGAGGCAACGGCCTCGGCGGGCCGATCGAAATCGAATCCAGTGCGTGTCGGTGAGCTTTGTAATGCCTACTGCTTGAGCTGTGGATCGAGATTCTGGGCACCCGGCAAACGTGACGCACGCTGGTCGAAAGTTAGAAGCGGTGCGCGACCCGCGGCTCCGCTTTGGCCAACGTGCAGGCAGTCAGCAAAATCCCCGCCGTGCTCTCGGTACAAGTGGAGGGCGCGTTCAACGGCGCCTTCCGCTTCAAAACTGAGTTCGCGCGTCTCGAGCAGCGCCGTGAGTGCTGTCACGATCTCTTGCCGATTGAACTTGTAGCGTGAACGCAGGACCCATTCGATTTCCAATGTCACGGTCACTGGAACGTAGAACGCCTCGGCTTGTCCGGCTGACGCGGCGAACAACTCACGGATGCGCGCGACCTGATCGACGTCGTCGTTGGTGAGCCAGCGCACGAGGACGTTGGTATCGAGACTGGGCATCAGGCGTCGCCCATCCGCATGACCTCGGTCGGTACACTGGTGTTCGACGGTAGCGCGCCCTGCAGATCGAGCAGGCTGCGGGTTTTGGCGCGCAGGATGACCGTCCCATCGTCGAGCGGGGTAAACACGATCCGTACGCCGGCCGCGAGGCCGAGCGCGTGCCGGATCCCGGCGGGCAACGTCAGTTGCCCCTTACTGGTGAGCGTGGCTTCAAACATGATTCCTCCTTACATTTGAGGTAATTGTAAGGCGATGCGATGATCTTCGCAATCGGCTCGACGCGAGCGGTAACCGCCCCTCGCGCGACCCGACCCAGCAAGCGCATGACACGGTTTTATCATACGAATTTGCGCCGAATCTCTATATTGAACGTTCGGCAGTTGAGGGCCGAATCTTCAAAACGCGCACGCGTTGGCAAAAGCGCCCATGTCGACGACCGAGCATGCTGCCGATCACGGATCACTACGAGGAGTTGCAACCATGGGATCGTCTCTGCAGGGCATTGCGTTCAGGTCGGTGTACAACAAAAAGTGGATATCGCTGGTTACTAGCTTCTTCGGCCGAGATTGTTACGTCGCATGCAAAGACACACCGGATGCGTTCTGCATGTTTCCCTGAATCCGCCGATGGGGGTATTTAGCGATGTGGATGACAACTGGATCATGCAAAGCCCGGACGATCCGCCGAAATTGATCCCATATTCAGCCGTTGAGCCGCCGGATGACAATATCCTCAATCACGCGCGCTTCGGGTTCACGAAGTCCGCGCTCGGCCAGGGCACCGTGGTAGGGCTCTATACGCTGGATAAAAACTGGAGCTGGGTGGTCGACGACAACGGCACCGACCAAGGCGTGCTCAGCTTGGTCGCCAATGATTCGTTAGATGGCATAGGCGACAACTTCGTTGGCAAAACGGCGTTCGAGTGCTGGGACAGCGTGCTGTCGCCATGGCCGCCCGCCTAAGGGCGGTCGGGCCGTCTGACTGCCGGCCCCCCTGGCGCTTGCCCTTGCTGCGGGCGTGAAGCAGACCGCACCGCACTGCCGCTCACGCCGCTGAGCGGTCCTGCGAAATCGCCTGGACGACCCACGGTCACGTCCCTCATAACCCGGCTTCGGCCGGGTTTTTCATGGCCGGCGCCAGCACACAGCAGGGCAGAGGCGTAAAAGTGCTGCATCTGATAACTCGGCTTATCAGATGGGTGATTTTTCACTCCCCGATTGAGTCGATTCCACCGCACCTGAACCCAGTCGCAGCGAGTTCGGTCCGAGGTCGTTAGCTTCGGTTTCCACATATGCCATCCTGAACGACCGGCCACTTGAATGTGCCTCGGTGATGCCTAATGTGCGCGATAGGTGTCTATAACTAGTGCATAAAAGGAGCGCGACACCATGAACACCCTCGCGCCCTCCGCCCAGCGGCCTCTGCAGCGACGCCCGCCGGCGCCGCACCCGCCAGCTTCGAGGCCTTTCTCAGCTCGCTGCGGGAACCCGACACGGCAGCCCCCGTGCTGTCGGCCCGACGCTATGTGGCGGCCCTGAACATCGACCTGCAGACGCTGGCCGATCAGGCGCATGTTCACCGCAACACCGTAGCGCGGGCCTCGGAGTCGGTGTCGGTTCAGTACTTCCTGAGCGAGGCGATCCGCGTGATTCGCGCCGCGACCGACCTGTCCGGTGACGTGCACCGCGCGTTACTATCCCGGCGATTTACGCCGCGTACGGATAGTCTCCCGGCGCGAACTGCGCGTTGCCCCGCCGATCCGGATGTCCTGCTGGATCGGCAATGCCCGCGGCAGTGGTGCAATAGCGACCACTGCCGCAGGGACGGCGCCCGCGGCAGGGCAGCCGCGGCGAATAATCGGCGTGACCCTATTTTCATGGTGGTACTCCCATTCCGCGACCAGCGCCGCCACGTCCGCGCCTTGTCCGCATGGCACGAGGCGGGAGTCGGCACCGGCCGCATGGCGAGGCGCCGGACCGATCGCTCACTGGATCGGCGGTGCCGCGCCCAGCTTCTCTGACAACATTCGCTCGTACACGCCAAAGTGTAGATCGACCTCCTTCTGCGTGACGTGAGAGACCGTGATGGTGATCTGGCCAGGTAACAGGCCCAACACGACCGCGACCGCAGCTTCAAGTTGCGGTGCACAAATCTTGTCCTCCACCATCGTCGTGCCGACCAGCACATCGTAGGTCTTCTCCTGCCGACAGACGACCTCGACGAGTCGCGCCCGCGCGCTCATGTTGTTGTCGATCGCGAGCCTGACGACCTCGGTCACAGTGCGCATCGTCTCGGTCGGAAAGCCCTTCGTCGAGCGCAGCCGGATACGATGCCTGCCAAGCGTAAGCCAGTCCGTGTCGAATTCCATGGCGTCCTCCGCATGCAGTTCCAAGCCGCTGCGATGATAGGTTCCAGCGCCGAAATTTCAAGTGCGAAAATCCGCCGACACCCCTTGAAATTTTCCGTAGAGTTCCTATCTTAAGTTTCGCTCAGGCAGACGCGCGAGTTGCTTCATTCCGCGCGCTGCGTGTTTCGATTTGTTTGCCAGCAGTCTGGCAGGCGAACTGGAGCGCGTAGGCCCGTTCGCCTCCCGGCTGCACTCAAGGAGGATACGATCGTGAGCGATCTTTACTTCGGAACCGACCTCTTCAGCGAGTTCGACCGCCTGCAGCAGCAGATGGCGCAACTCTTCGGCGGGTTCCCGTCCAGCCTCCGCGCCGGCCGGCTCGGCGCGTTTCCTCAGATCAACATCGGTGCGACCGACGAGTCGATCGAAATCGTCGCCTTCGCGCCCGGCGTCGATGCCGCCGCGCTCGACGTATCGATCGACAAGGGCCTGCTGACCATCAGCGGCGAACGCAAATCGACACAACCCGATACGGGAAGCGAGACGCGCACCTATGCGCAGGAGCGCTTTGTCGGCACCTTCCGACGCGTCATCGAATTGCCCGACACCGCTGATCCCGACAAGGTCCAGGCGCGCTACGAAAATGGCTGCCTGTCGATCAGTGTCGGCAAGCGCGAGTCGTCCAAGCCGCGCGCCATCACTGTCCAGTAGCCTGAGGAGACGATCATGACTGACACGACCCAACTGGCCGAACGCGACCAATCAACCGTAGCACGTCGCGACACTGAACTGCCCACGCGCCGGATCACTCTCGTCCCGGCCGTCGACATATACGAGGACAGCCAGGGCGTCACACTTTGGGCGGATCTGCCCGGTGTGACGAAGGACAAGCTGGACGTCAAGGTTCACGACAGCAGCCTCTCGATCGAAGCCGAGGCGGTGGTGCCGACGCCGGCAAACCTGCGGCTGCAACATGCCGAGGTCCGCGAACCGCACTTCGCCCGGACGTTCACGCTGTCACCGGACTTCGATACGTCAAAGATCGAGGCGAGCCTCCAGGATGGGGTGCTGAAGCTGACGATCCCACGCCGCGACGAAGCGCGCCCGCGGCGCATCGAAGTCAAGTCCACCTGACCGTCAGCAACGGCAGGTCAGAAGCAGCGGCGGGAGCGATCGCGCTGCCGCCGCTGCGAATCAGGAGCAGTGGCACCGGTGTCTGATGTCATGCAGGAGTCCTGGAAAGAACATGCGATCCGAATCCGTACGATTCCCGTGCGAAAGATCGTGACACGCGCGGCCGAAACGCAACGCGACGCGGTCTGGTACGCGCTGAAACTGATCGATCACGACGTGCTTGGAGCAGTCGGAGGTCAGGGCGCGCTCGCTACCTGATGGGCTGGGCGCCACGCTCAAAGCAGGTTGAAACCGAATCGGAGGACGCTATGGATAACGATCTGAAAAAGTGGAATCCCTTCAAGTTCCTTCGCGGGGCTGCCCGCCAGTCCGATGCAGAAGGCCCGGAAAGCCCGCCGGCAAGCGAACAGTGGCGGGCCCCGTGGCCTGACATTCCGCGACTGTTCTCACGCGAACCGTGGCGTGCAGTGGAGGAGTTCTTTCACGACCCATTTGCGGGCCGTGGCGCGCTCGAACGATGGTTTGGCGATTTCAGTTCATCGCGCTTCCAGCCGCGCATCGACGTCGTCGATGAAGGAAAGGTGTTGCGCGTGACCGCCGAACTGCCTGGAATGGAGCGCGAAGATCTGACGGTGAGCGTCGAGGATGGGGTAATCGTGCTGCGCGGCGAGAAAAAGCAGGATGTGCGCAGCGAGGAAAACGGCTGCTACCGGCTGGAGCGATCGCATGGAAGCTTCATGCGCACGATCCCGATGCCGGAAAACGCCGACCCCGACCACACCTTGGCAAAGTTTGATAACGGCGTACTCACGTTGACCGTGCCGAAATCGGAGCCGGTGCACACAGTGAGCCGCACGATCGATATCGGCTAGGGCAAGCACGCAAAGTGCCACGGTAGAGGGCGGATATCGAACGCAACGAATCCATGGATGACGGTCGCCAGCCGAGGTAGAAGGGTCGTTACGGAAATGCATGAAGCTGGAGACACTCGACGCATATCGCGCTGCTTATCCCATGATACGGCGGACGCTTCATGCCGCGCCGCGCCGCTGCCGGCGAAAAAAATCCCACAGCATCGCCGTCGCGTCAGGGCCCTTGTCTGAATGAAACGCTTCGCGAGGGTCGCCACCGCTCCATGCGTGACCGAGGCCTCGAACGATGCAGATCCTCACGACGAGCCGGCCGGTCTTCAGAAAGTCCACGTAGTCGACCGCATCGCGAGTGTATGTTCGCTGTTCGCCGACGCGTAACTCGCCTTGCGCATCGACCAGCCGGTTGAGCCGTGCAAATTCGATGCCGAGCTGTGCGGCGTTGCGCTTCGCGACAACGACATCGAGCTCACCGTGGACGATGATGGCAGGCATGCCCGGATAGCTGGATACGTCGACCGACGCCTCGATCAGGCGCAGCGGATCTTCACGGCTGCCGTTACGCATGACGCGCATGGCGGTCATGGCGGAACTGGTGACACCGAACACCGGGCCCGAGTGTAGACCGACGGCGGCAAAGAGCGCGGGGTAGTGAATCCCTAGAACCGCAGCGAGGCCGGCTCCCGCCGAGATGCCCGCGAGATAGACGCGCTGATGGTTGAAGCCGTGTTCCCGGACGGTCGCCGCGACGAGCGATGCGACGGCAGGCGCCTCGGAGTGCGTCAGGTTCTCGTGCCAATGCCAGCATCGGTGAGGGTGCGTGGTCTTCGCCTGCTCGGGAAGCAGCACCGCAAAACCGGCCCGATCGGCGAGCCTGCAAATGCGCGTGCCGGCGGCGAACGACTCCACGGTCTGCCGGCAACCATGCAGCATGACGACGAGGGGCAGCCCCGTCGGCGACGCCGCGGTAGCCGGCAGATACAACGCGTATGTGAGATGGTTGACGAGCCGACCGGCCAATGGCGGCGCAGAGTGAAACGAGCGTATCCACCGACCGGCCGTCCGCATCGATGGAGGGCGACCCGTGCGCGGTTTGCCGACGCGCTTCGCGGCGACCGGGCGAGCGGGCTTGACCGTCGACGGCTTGCGCGCGACGGTTTTCCTCTTCTTCGGCCGCGAGACCGTCAGGCTGGAGAGCAGACGGAGACCGCTGAGCCAGACGCTGGTCTTTTTCCTGGGCATGGAGGCTTGCAGCAAGACTTCGCTGTCGATGTCACGCGTCGATGGCGGGTTTGCGTTCGACCCCGAACGACACTCCGCATACTAACGCAGAGCCGCGCGCGGCGGGCAGGCGAAGCCGCGACCCATCCAGGTGAGCGTTGAATCGGCGGCTGCATTGGCGCGCGTGTCGGGCAGGGCCGGGCACGCATTCCAGTCCGAACTCGTCGCGAGTCGGTTCGCCGCGCTCGAGTCGCCGATCGGCGAAAACGATGTGTTGCCCCTGCATGCTTGCGCTGAGCAAAAGCGGAATGTGTCTCGGATCGTTCGGTGGTTGGCAGGACTATCGAACGGCGGCGATTCGAAACGGGACTTGCCTGAAGCGTAATCGGACCGACGGTCTGCCGCGATTCCGCCGTGCGTTACCGGACAACGAAGGTGACTGGCGAGCCGGGGCCGCCGAAGCCCGCGGATGCCGAGCGCGCTGGACTTTCGTCTGACTTTCCGATTTCGATGTTTCGCGCATTCCGGATCGACCGATGGGCGCCGGCGTGTCCTTCCGCGACCGCCGGCCGATTCGTCTGGTCAGACTGGTCGGATGGTTTGGTGCATGGGCGCGCGCCGCGAACGGGCAACCGCGGCGTTCGGCATCGAATCATGCACCGAAATGAGGAATGTGTTTCGGCATATGTGGAGGCAATTGCGGGCAATTGAAGCGTTAAGCGGGGGTGGCCCGGTTTTTGCTGAAGTGGGCATGGCCGCGCAACGGTTGCGCGCTGCCCGACGACAGACGAGACAAGGAAGACTCACCGTGAATTCGATCACCCGACCGTTCCCCCGACGCGCATGGCTGGCTGCGCTGATTGCCGCGCCCGTAATGGCGCTGTTTGCCGCCGCGCCCGCGCGCGCCGATGCGCTCGACACCATTGCGAAAAGCGGCGCGCTGCGCGTCGCGGTGCCGGAGGACTATCCGCCGTTCGGCTCGGTTGGTACGGACATGCAGCCGCAGGGCTACGACATCGACATGGCCGAACTGCTTGCGAAATCGCTCGGCGTGAAGCTGAAGCTGGTGCCCGTGAACAGCGCGAACCGGATTCCGTATCTGACGACCAACAAGGTCGACATGGTGATCTCGTCGCTCGGCAAGACGCCGGAGCGCGAGAAGGTCGTCGACTTCTCGACCGCCTACGCACCGTATTTCCAGGGCGTGTTCGGGCCGGCCGACGTGAAAGTGAGCACACCCGCCGACTTGAATGGCAAGACGGTCGGCGCTACGCGCGGCGCACTCGAGGAGATCGCGCTGTCGCAGCTCGCACCGAACGCGACAATCAAGCGCTTCGAGGACAACAACGCGACGATCCAGGCGTTCCTGTCCGGGCAGGTGCAGCTGATCGCGGCCGGCAACATCGTCGCGGCAGCGATTCTCGCGAAGAATCCGCCGCGCCGGCCCGAGGTCAAGTTCGTGATCAAGAATTCGCCGTGCTTCGTCGGCGTGAACAAGAACGAAGCACGCCTGCTCGCGAAGATCGACGACGCGATCGCACATGCGAAACAGGACGGCACGCTGAGCGCGATGTCGAAGAAGTGGCTCGGCCAGCCGTTGCCTGCCGGCCTGTGAGCGATCGCCGCCGTGCCTGCGACGGCGCGGCGATCGTCGTTTGAACCCGATCCTTTCCATCTGTCATGAGCTATCAGCTTCGATTCGGCGAGCTCGCCGAATACGCCGGCATGTTCGCGAGCGGCGCGGCGACGACGTTCGCGCTGACCGCCGTCGCGACCGTGCTCGGCGTTTCGATCGGCGTGCTCGGCGCAGCCGCGTACAGCGCCGATGCGCGCGCGGCCGTGCGGCTGCGCCCGTTGGTCGGCGCGTACGTCGAGGCGATTCGCAATACGCCGTTCGTCGTCCAGCTATTCTTTATCTTCTTCGGATTGCCCGCGCTCGGCGTGCATATCGACGAATACACGGCCGCGATTCTCGCGATGACGCTGAATCTCGGCGCGTACTCGGTCGAGATCGTGCGCGCGGGCGTCGCCGCCGTGCCGAAGGGGCATCTCGAGGCGGCCGCCGCGCTTGCGATGTCGCGCGCGCAGATGCTGCGTCACGTCGTGTTGCCGCAGGCGCTCGCGAAGGTGTTTCCGGCGCTCGCGAGCCAGATCGTCATCACGATGCTCGGCTCGGCCGTCGTGTCGCAGATTTCGGTGGCCGATCTCACCTATGCGGCGAGCTACATCCAGTCGCGCAATTTCCGCTCGTTCGAAACGTATTTCGTGATCGCGCTCGCGTATCTGGCGATGGCGCTGCTGCTGCGCGCCGCGCTTGGCTCGATGGGGCGCCGCCTGTTCTCCCGCCGTGTGCGAGGTGCGCGATGATCGATTTCACGTTCGGGCAGATTCTGGCAAACCTGCTGCTCGCCGCACGCTGGACGGTCGTGCTGTCGATCGTGTCGTTTCTGTCCGGTGGTCTCGTCGGCCTCGGGTTGCTCGTGATGCGCGTGTCGAACTCGCGCGTGCTGCGCAGTTGCGCGAAGCTGTATATCGAGGTGTTCCAGGGAACCCCGTTGCTGATGCAGCTGTTCGTCGTGTTCTTCGGCCTGCCGCTCATCGGTCTCGATGTGTCGCCGTGGGTTGCGGCCACGGCCGGCCTCACGTTCTTCACGAGTGCGTATCTCGCGGAAATCTGGCGCGGCTGCGTCGAGGCGGTGCCGAAAGGGCAGTGGGAGGCATCGGCAAGCCTCGCGATGAGCTACGTCGAGCAGTTGCGTCATGTGATCCTGCCGCAGGCCGCGCGCATCGCGATCGCGCCGACGGTCGGGTTCGGCGTGCAGGCCGTGAAGGACACTGCACTGGTGTCGATCATCGGCTTCACCGAGCTGACCAAGGTCGGCGTCGCGATCTCGAACGCGACGTTCCGTCCGTTCGTCGTGTACGGGCTCGTCGCGCTCATCTATTTCGCACTCTGTTATCCGCTTACCCGTTACGCGCGCACGTTGCAAAGGAGATGGAATGCCGCTCGTTGAAACCCGTGGTCTCGAAAAGAATTTCGGCACCCATCATGTGCTCAAGGGCATCGATTTCTCCGTCGAACGCGGGCAAGTCGTGTCGATCATCGGCCGCAGCGGCTCGGGCAAGAGCACGCTGCTGCGCACGCTCAACGGGCTCGAAAGCATCGACGCGGGCACGATCGCGATCGACGGCGAACGCGTCGACGCGCGACACGCGGACTTGCGTGCACTGCGGCTCAAGGTCGGAATGGTGTTCCAGCAATACAACCTGTTTCCGCATCTGAGCGCCGGGCAAAACGTGATGCTCGCGCAGTCGGTCGTGAAGAAGTCGCATCGCCAGCAGGCGCGCGCGATCGCGGAGCTGATGCTCGAGCGTGTCGGCCTCGGCGACAAATTCGACGCGTTTCCGGAACAGCTGTCGGGCGGTCAGCAGCAGCGCGTCGCGATTGCGCGCGCGCTCGCGATGAAGCCGAGCGTGCTGCTGTGCGACGAAATCACGTCGGCGCTCGATCCGGAACTTGTCGGCGAGGTGCTGGGTGTCGTCGAGCAACTCGCGCGCGACGACATGACGTTGATCATGGTCACGCACGAGATGAACTTCGCGCGCGCGGTGAGCGACAAGGTGGTGTTCATGCATCAGGGCAGGGTCTGGGAAAGCGGGACGCCGGAGGAGATCTTCGCGCGACCGGGGACGGTGGAGTTGAAGCGGTTCCTCGGGGGGCTCCAGAAGACGGAAGCGTTCGTGAACTGACGCCGGTCCGATCCGCGGAGTTCGTGATGGCGCTTGATCTGCTCCGGGCCGCCATCCGGCCACGCGCCTCTCAATGCGACGACACGAACACCGCATCCTCGAACGCCTCCGGAATCGCGAAGCTCTCGCGCATGCGCTGCGTTTCCTTGGCCGGTGTCAGGCCGAACAGGCGCTTGAATTCCCGGCTGAACTGCGACGGGCTCGTATAACCGACCGCGTAGCCGGCCGCCTCGGCCGTCAGGTCCTGGCGCACCATCAGCAGCCGCGCCTGATGCAGGCGTGTCGACTTCAGGTACTGCATCGGCGACACCTGCGTGATCGCCTTGAAGTGGCTGTGAAAGCTCGGCACGCTCATGCCGGCCTCGTCGGCCAGTTGCGATACGTCGAGCGGTTGCGCGTAATCGGCATGGATCACGCGCAGCGATCGGCCGATCCGGCCGAACTGCCCGCGCATCGCGAGTGCGCTGCGCATCGCGCTTCCCTGCGCGCCGGTCAGCACACGAAAATACAGCTCGCGAAGCAGCGCCGGGCCGAGCACCGCGGCTTCGAGCGGCTGCTGCATCGCCTCGACGAAGCGCAGCACCGACGCGTGCATCGCTGCATCCATCGGCGTAGACATCATGCTTCTGGGCGCCTGCACGTGTTCCGCCACGCCTTCGCGGTCGATCTGCGCCGCGAGTTCGGCGGCCATCGTGAAATCGAGCTGCAGATACAGCGCGAGAAGAGGGCGTTCGGGCGTCGCGTCGGTTTCCATGCTGAACGGGACGGGTACGGACACGGCGAGGTAGTGATGTTCGTCGTACAGATAGCGTTCGCCGCCGAAGTAGCCGCGCTTGCAGCCCTGGCAGACGATCACGATTCCCGGGTCGTACAGCACCGGCGTGCGCGACAGCGCGCGGTTCGAGCGCAGGATGCGCACGCTCGGCAGCGCCGTCAGGTTGTAGCCTTCGTCGGGCGCCAGCGCGCGCAGCAGCGCTACCAGGCGTTTGCGGTTTCGCGGTGATGACGACAGTGACGAATGTCGGGCGGAGGAGGGCTCGGCGCTCATAGTTTTGTGCAAGAAAATCAGCGGAATCGGGCTTATTCGACGTTGATCGTCAGACTAGTATGCATGCTTCAATCGACATTCGGGAGAAGCGAACATGGCATCCGGCAACATCATGCTCATCACCGGCGTCAGCAGCGGCTTCGGCCGCGCGCTCGCACAGGAGGCGCTCGCGGCCGGCTGCACGGTGGTCGGTACCGTGAGAAGCGCGCCGGCGGCGCGGGAATTCGAGGCGCTGTCCGCGCAGTCGGCTTTCGCGCGCGTGCTCGACGTGACCGATTTCGACCGCATCGACGGCATCGTCGCGGAAATCGAAGCGAACGTCGGGCCCGTCGACGTGCTGGTGAACAGCGCCGGCTACGGGCACGAAGGCATCATGGAAGAAGCGCCGCTCGCCGAGATGCGCCGGCAGTTCGACGTGAACGTATTCGGCGCGGTCGCGATGATGAAGGCCGTCGTGCCGTTCATGCGCGCGCGCCGGCGCGGCCGCATCCTGAACATCACGTCGATGGGCGGCCACGTCACGATGCCGGGAATCGCTTATTACTGCGGCAGCAAATTCGCGCTGGAAGGCATTTCCGAAACCGTCGGCAGGGAGCTCGAGCCTTTCGGCATTGCGGTGACGGCCGTGGCGCCCGGTTCGTTCCGCACCGACTGGGCCGGCCGCTCGATGGCGCGCACGCCGCGCTCGATCGCCGACTACGACGCGCTCTTCGATCCGATCCGCAAGGCGCGCGAGGAGAAGAGCGGCAAGCAGCTGGGCGATCCCGCGAAGGCCGCGCGGGCGATGCTCGCGGTCATCGCGGCGGAACATCCGCCCGCGCACCTGTTGCTCGGCAGCGATGCGCTGCGGCTGGTGCGAACCAAATTGTCGGCGCTGGAAGCGGAAATCCGTGCGTGGGAGGCCGTGACGATGTCGACGGACGGTTGACGATCGGCGCACCGGCATCGCTCGCATCCCAGGCGTTTATCTCCCGTCAGTAGATGATCGGCAGTCGCGGCGCACCGTGGCATCACGGTTTCACAATAAAGGCAGATAATGGCTGCCGGCCGGTACGCCGAGCTCATCCACCTCACAGGAGTCAATCGCGATGCCATACGTCACTACGAAGGATAACGTCGAGATCTTCTACAAGGACTGGGGCCCGAAGGATGCACAGCCCATCGTCTTCCATCATGGCTGGCCGCTGTCTTCCGACGACTGGGATGCGCAGATGCTCTTCTTCGTTCAGAAGGGCTATCGCGTGGTTGCGCACGACCGGCGCGGCCACGGCCGGTCGGCGCAAGTGTCGGACGGCCATGACATGGATCACTACGCAGCGGACGCGTTCGCGGTCGTCGAAGCGCTCGACCTGCGCAATGCAGTGCATATCGGTCATTCGACCGGCGGCGGCGAAGTGGCGCGCTACGTTGCGAAGCACGGCCAGCCGGCCGGTCGCGTCGCGAAGGCGGTGCTGGTCAGCGCGGTGCCACCGCTGATGCTGAAAACAGAATCGAACCCCGAAGGCTTGCCGATCGACGTGTTCGACGGCTTCCGGAAAGCGCTCGCCGACAATCGCGCGCAGTTCTTCCTCGACGTGCCGAGCGGCCCGTTCTACGGTTTCAACCGGGCCGGCGCGACGGTGCATCAGGGCGTGATCCGGAACTGGTGGCGGCAGGGGATGGAAGGCAGCGCGAAGGCGCACTACGAAGGCATCAAGGCGTTTTCGGAAACGGATCAGACCGGGGACCTGAAGTCGATCACCGTCCCGACGCTCGTGCTGCATGGCGAAGACGACCAGATCGTGCCGATCGCCGATGCCGCGCTGAAGTCGATCAAGCTGCTGCAGAACGGCACGCTCAAAACGTATCCGGGTTATTCGCACGGCATGCTGACGGTCAATGCGGACGTGCTCAACGCCGACCTGCTGGCGTTCGTGCAGGCGTAACGGTGTCGGCAGGCGATCCGGCAGTGCCGTTGGAAACGGCTGCCGGATCGCCTGCCGCATCCTGCATGTGTTGCATTGCGATAGTCCTCGCCGAGTCCGTTCTCCGATTCCAGGTCCTTGAGCCGACGGGCGTCGGCCACATCCTGCCGCCGAACTTGTCAATCGAAAGAAGCGCCGCGTGGCGGGCGTGAGTGTGTCATGCCTCATCATTTTTGGAACTGCAATAAACAATGGGGCTGGATTGAAAAATGGAATCCAGCCCCCCGGCGCCGAATGTCGGTAATTTCCGGATTATTTAAAGTTTATCGAATGGCAAAGCGGGTGGCCGGTGAGCCATTCGCACAATTATTGCCGTAGATAAACAGATTTCTGTTTTCGGAATATGCGGAGTAAATCAGGGGGTAAACTTCCTTGGCGCTGAAAGAATAGGCGCCGTCGCCAATGGTCACCAGCAGGTTGCCGGTCGTGTCGGTTTCGATCTTGTCGATCTTGCCGGCCTTGCAAAGTGCCTGTGCGGAAGCGTACGAGGAGGCGAACATCAGGGCTGAGAAAAGCACGGTCGCAATCTTGTTCATGTTTTTTCCTAGGATAGTAATGAGTGGAGTAACGCGGTTTGGTGCCGCATGGCCATGGCCGGAACTAAATACCTGTTTTTCCGGATCGCTGATTCTCGAATGTCGAGAAGTCCGCGATGGCCTGGTCAAGAAAAAACTCGTGAGAATTAGTTTTAAAAATAATATTTCGCACCTCCTTTGCCTCATCGATTTGGAATCAAAATGCTGCGGCGCGGAACACAGGCTATTGATTGGATTCGATGGATTCCAATCGAATTAATTTATCGGCTTCTTGATTCGATAATTTTTTGAATTAACTCTGTTTTCGTAAATTTTCGGTGAGGCTGTTTTTATTTATTGATTGGTGTTGGAATTTGAATAATCGGCGATGAATATTGATTCGATGGTTGATGGTGTCGTGAGCGGGCAGGCGAGGCGCACGGGATCGACGCCGGAAATGTCGACGGTCAAGTGGAGCGGTGCGGGCCGGACCGGACTTCATGTCTTGCCGTGCACCGGAGACTTGCGTTCGATATGTTCAACGGCTGTCCCGTGCTTCCGTCGGCATGAGGCTGCCAATACCGGCTGGACGAGATGTGCCGGTATGTCGACCGGGCGCTCAGGGCGCGGTACCGGTATAGCGGCCCGGGCGATGCCATGCGACGACCATCGCGCTCATGGCGACGGCGCTGATCGCCGACCAGCCGACGCGATCGGCCTGAATGACCAGCGTGGACGTCAGCAGGATCATCGCGTCGATACACACTTGCGTAATGCCGGCGTTGATGCCTCGCACGCGCTGCAGCCACAACGTGACGACACCGGTGCCGCCGACGCCCGCGCCGTGCCGCGCGAGCGCAAGAATGCCCATGCCGCACAGCGTGCCGCCCACCAATGCCGCGAACAGCGGGTTCACGAAGGCAATTTTCAGGGTCCGGGGCATCGCCGCGAGGGCGAACGTGATGCCGCAGCTCGCGATCGTCGATTTGATTGCGAAACGTGGCCCCATCACGAAGTGCGCGAAGATGAAGAATGGCAGGTTGACCAGCGTGAAGATCGTCCCCACCGATAACGGACAGAGATACGAGACGAGCAGCGCAATGCCGGCGATCCCGCCGGTGACAAGTCCGGCCGCCTTGAGCAGGACGAGCCCGATAACCACAAAGGCCATGCCGACCATCATCCCGTAGATGTCTTCGAGCACGGAGTGCGGCGTTGCGCTTGTGTCGCGTGTCGGGATGGCGCCGGATACGGCGCCTGATTCGTGCTTCATGATGTCTGCAGCCACATCGGGACGGCGGATCGAATCCTCCCAGGTCGATCGCGCCGCGGGTTCCTGGTACGTGCCGATGTCTCCTGGCGGCGCGCCGTCAGGCAGCTTACCCACGCAAAATTATTTGGGCAAATAGCTCGAATGCGTACGGCAACTCGTCGACGGCGATACCTTCACGCGTCGCCAGTTCGATAATCGACGCGCGCGTGATGCCCGGCAGGATCGTGCCCGACAGCGGCGGCGTGCGCAGCGAGCCGTCGTCCGGAACGAAGAACACGTTCATGCCACCTGGTTCCTCGATCCACTTGTGTCGCGCGGCGTCGGGAAACTGCTATCCGTTTTCCGTACCTCCAAACAGCCCCCGTTCCGAAGAGCACCTTTCCACGGCAGGGGACTAACAGCAGAAAAACGGCTCATTACACTGCGCCCGTTGCATCGCCGAGAGATCTCGACGCGGCACGCATACGCAGCGCACAAGCGTTGCGACCGGCAAACGAAAGACTTTGGGGGGAAATCGTCATGAACAAGCGTTGGGGGATCATCGCGCCCGCCGCCATGCTTGCTGCCGCCGCGCATGCACAAAGCAGCGTGACACTGTATGGCAAGATCGAGGACGGCATCAACTACACGAGCAATGCACGCGGCCACGGAACCGTGCAACTGCAGAGCGGCTACGATTACGGTAGTCGCTGGGGTATCAAGGGCACCGAGGACCTCGGCGGAGGCTACCAGGCGATTTTCACCCTCGAGAGCGGCTTCGACGTCAACAACGGAAAAATGAGCCAGGGTGGCCGGGAGTTCGGCCGCCAGGCCTTCGTCGGTATCGCGTCGGATCGTTACGGCACCGTGACGTTCGGCCGTCAGTACGATCCGAGCGTCGACGTTTTCTCGCCGCTCACCGCAAACGGCAACTGGACCGGCTATCTGTTCTCGCATCCGTACGACAACGACAACACGGACTACTCGTTCCGCGTGAACAACTCGGTCAAGTACGTGTCGCCCGTGTGGCACGGGATTACCGCGGAGGCAATGTATGGACTCAGCAACCAGGCGGGCGGCTTCGCGAACAACCGTCTGTATGGCGCCGCGCTGCAATATCAGCAGGGCGGGCTAACGGTCGGCGCGTCATATTTGAAGATCAACAACGCCCGCAATGCCGATTCGACCGGCGCGATTACCGGCGACAACACGTTCGACGCGTCGTCACAGCAGAACATCGGTATCGGTGTGAATTACGCGTTCTCGAATGCCCTCGTCGGGTTCACGTATTCGCACGTCGACGTCTACGATCCGACGTCGAACGCGTATTTCACCGGTACGACGCAGCCGGCGGGCGGTGCGTGGAAATCGTGGAAATTCGACAACTTCGAGGTGAACGGGCTCTATCACTTCACGCCCGCGTTCTATATCGGTGCTGCATACACGTACACGCAGGCTCGTGTCGCTTCGACGGTCGGCGCGTTCAATCCGAAGTGGCATCAACTGAGCACGAAGTTCAATTACGACATGTCGAAGCGGACGTCGGTGTTCGTGGAAGGCGTCTACCAGCACGCGATGAACGCGCACACCGGAACCGACTTCGACTACGCATACGTTCCGGGCGCCGCCGATATCTCGTCGGGCCCGAACCAGTATGTCGTGCGGGTCGCGCTGCTGCATCACTTCTGAGACCGGCGCCGTTCGCGGATGCCGCACACCGTGCGACGGCCCCGATCCGCATGACGGACGCGATGGGCAATGTCGAGTGACGTCAGGATGCCTACAGATACCAGTCGAGCGTCTTCAGGATGCCCGTCTCGAAGGTTTCCGCCGGCTTCCATCGAAGTTCGCGCTCGAGCTTGCCTGCGTCGATCGCATAGCGGCGATCGTGACCGGGGCGATCGGCGACGAAGTGCTTGAGGCGCGCGTGCGGCGCGCCCTGCGGCCGGCGCACGTCCAGCAGCGAGCAGATCAGGTCGACGATGTCGGCGTTGCGCCACTCGTTGCATCCTCCGACGTTGTACGTCTCGCCGACCGTGCCGTGCCGGATCACGGCATCGATCGCCCGGCAGTGATCGTCGACGTATAACCAGTCGCGGACGTTTGCGCCGTCGCCGTAGAGCGGAATGGGTACGTCGTTGACGCAGCTGCGGATCACCGTCGGGATGAACTTCTCGGCGTGCTGGCGCGGGCCGTAGTTGTTCGAGCAGTTGGTCGTCGTGACCGGCAGCCCGTACGTGTGGAAGTACGCGCGCACGAGATGGTCGGAGCCGGCTTTGCTGGCGGAATACGGCGAATTCGGCGCGTACGGCGTGGTTTCGGAGAACGGTGGATCGTCCGGCGCGAGCGATCCGTACACCTCGTCGGTGCCGATGTGATGGAAGCGGCGCTGCGCGTGCGCGTCGGCGTTCCGCCCCGTCATCCAGACCGTGCGCGCCGCGTCGAGGAGGGTCCAGGTGCCGACGACGTTCGCGCGGACGAATTCGCCCGGGCCGGTGATCGAGCGGTCGACGTGGCTCTCGGCGGCAAAGTGGACGATCGTGTCGATCGCATGGTCGCGCAGCAGGCTCTCGACGAGCGGCCGGTCGCAGATGTCGCCGAGCACGAACCGGTGGCGGCCGGTGTCTTCCGAGCCCGCGAGATGGTCGAGGCTGCCGGCGTAGGTGAGCAGGTCGAGATTGACGATCCGGACCTGCGGATCCGTCGCGAGCAGGTAGTGGACAAAGTTGGCGCCGATAAACCCGGCGCCGCCCGTGACGAGGACATGTTTCGGTCGATGGCTCATGAGGTTCGTTTCCAGGTATCGAGCACGTCGGCGAGCGCCGGGATCCAGCACGGCGCCTCGATGCCGAAATGCTCGCGAATGCGGGTGCAGTCGAGTGCGGAGTTCGCCGGCCGCGGCGCCGGCAGCGGATAGGCGGCCGTGCGGATCGGGCGCACGAGCGGGATGCGATCGATGAGGCCGGCGCGCCGTGCCTGCCCGAAGATCGTCTCGGCGAAGCCGTGCCAGGTCGTGACGGGCGTGCCGCACAGGTGGTAGGTGCCCCAGCGCGTCGTGGCACCCGCGCGGTGGCGATCCGCGATCGCAAGCAGCGCGTCGGCGACCGCGCCGGCGTGCGTCGGGCCGCCGTACTGGTCGGCGACGACCGCGAGTTCGTCGCGCTCGCGGCCGACCCGCAGCATCGTGCGCACGAAATTGCCGCCGTGCGCGCCGAACACCCACGCGATCCGGAGGATCAGGTGCGCATCCGGCAGCCGCTGGCGGACCGCTTCCTCGCCTGCCCATTTGGTGTGCCCGTAGACACCGAGCGGCGCGACGCCCGCCGCTTCGTCGTACGCGCCTTGCGCGCGGCCGTCGAACACGTAGTCGGTCGACAGGTGCAGCAACGGGATGCCGGCCGCGGCGCATGCGTCGGCGAGTGTCGCCGGGCCCGCGCAATTGGCGCGCCATGCGGCGTCGGGTTCGGTTTCCGCGCGATCGACGGCCGTCCACGCGGCCGCATTGATCACGAGCGTCGCGCGGTGCGTGGCGAGCGCATCGCGGACCGCTCGCGGATCGGCGATGTCGAGCTGCGCGCGGGATAGCCCGATCGCCGCTCGCGCACCCGCGCGCAGCAGGAGTTCACGACCGACCTGGCCGAGCGCGCCGGTCACGACGATCGTCATCGCAGGGCTCCGTGAAGGTCGGGCGACGCCTGCGCACGGTCGCGCAGGCGCGGCTGTCGGCGATCCTTGTCGGACAGCTCGAACGGCACGTCGAGCGCGGGCCATTCGATGCCGATGTCGGGGTCGTCCCACAGCACGCCCGCGTCCGACGATGGGTCGTAGTACGCGGTGCACTTGTACGCGAAGTCGGCCTCGTCGGACAGCACGCAGAAGCCGTGCGCGAAGCCCGGCGGAATCCACAGCTGGCGATGCGACACGTCGTCGAGCACGGTGCCGAACCAGTGCCCGAGATGCGGCGAACCGGGCCGGATGTCGACCGCGACGTCGTACACGGCGCCGCGCGACACACGCACGAGCTTGCCCTGCGGATGCCGGAACTGGTAGTGCAGGCCGCGCAGCACGCCGCGCCGGGAGCGCGAGTGGTTGTCCTGCACGAAGCCCGCGTCGACGCCCGCGTCGCGCAGCCAAGACTCGCGATAGCTTTCGACGAAGAAGCCGCGCGCGTCGCCGAAGCTCGCCGGTTCGATCAGCAGCACACCCGGCAGCGTCGTCTCGATGACGGACGTCATGCGGCGACCTCCTTGTTCAGTACGTCGAGCAGGTAGCGGCCATACCCGCTTTTCGACAGCGCATGCGCGAGCGCTTCGAGCCGTTGCGAGTCGATCCAGCCGAGCCGGTACGCGATCTCCTCGGGGCACGCGATCTGCAGCCCCTGGCGTGCCTGCATCACCTGGATGAAATTCGCCGCATCGAGCAGCGACTCGTGCGTGCCGGTGTCGAGCCACGCGTAGCCGCGGCCGAGGATCTCGACGTTCAGCTTGCCGTTCTCCAGATAGGCGCGGTTCAGGTCCGTGATCTCCAGCTCGCCGCGCGCGGACGGGCGAACCTCCTTCGCGAGCGAGACGACGTCGTTGTCGTAGAAGTAGAGACCCGTCACCGCGTAGTGCGATTTCGGTTCGCGAGGCTTCTCTTCGAGATCGATCGCCCGCCCGTGCTCGTCGAACGATACGACGCCGTAGCGCTCCGGGTCGCGCACGTAATAGCCGAACACCGTTGCGCCCGTCGTGCGCGCGGCGACGCGCTGCAGCAGCGACGACAGCGCCGGACCGTGATAGATGTTGTCGCCGAGCACGAGCGTCGCCGCGTCGTGCCCGATGAACGACGCGCCGATCACGAACGCCTGCGCGAGCCCGTCCGGGCTCGGCTGCACCGCGTACGAGAAATTCATGCCCCATTGTTCGCCGTCGCCGAGCAGTTGCCGGAACGCATCGAGATCGCGCGGCGTCGAGATGATCAGGACGTCGCGGATGCCGGCCAGCATGATCGTGCTGAGCGGGTAGTAGATCATCGGCTTGTCGTACACCGGCATCAGCTGCTTCGATACCGAATGCGTGAGCGGATGGAGCCGGGTGCCGGATCCGCCCGCCAGAATCAGTCCCTTACGGCCAGTCGCTGTGTGCATGATGTCCTCGCTGTGATGAAGAAGGGCGGCCCGCGTGCGCGTCAGCCCGGGTCGATGCGCCGGAACACGATCGCGAAGCCGGCCAGGTAGACGGCCGCGATCACCGCGAAACCGGCGGCGGTCGCGCGGTCCGGGTCGGCGATCGCGTGCAGCACGACCGACGCGATCGCGACGCCGACCAGCGAGCCGACCTGCCGGCTCGCGTTCAGCGATGCGGCGGCGAGATTCGCGTCCGCGGGGCCGGCCGACTGCATGACGACGAGATTCATCGCGGGGATTGCCTGGCCCGCGCCGAAGTTCGCGATGCCGACCGCGATCGCGAGCGCCGTGTAGGGCATCGCCTCGATGCCGATCAGCGCGGTGCTGCCGAGCGTGGCGAGCGCGAGGCCCGCGAGCAGCGTGCCGCGCGGGCCGAGCCGCGCGCTCACGCGGGCGGACGCGAGATTGCCGATGCCGAACATCGCCATCAGCGGAAACAGCTCGAAGCCGGCGCGCAGCGCGCTCGCGCCGCGCGTCTGCTGCAGGTAAAGGCTCAGCAGGAAGATTTCCGCGAGGATGCCGAAATTGATCGCGAGCCCGAGCAGGCCGCCCGCGACGAAGCGCGGGTTGCGCAGCAGCGCGGGCGACAGGATCCGGTGGCGGGCGCGACGTTCGCGCCACACGAATGCGGTGCCGGCAGCGAGCGTCGCGGCCGCGCCGGCGACGATGGCGGGCGAGCGCCAGCCGGCGCCCGGCCCCTCGATCAGCGTATAGCTGAGCGCCGCGAGCGCGAGCACGCCGAGCAGATGGCCGAACGTGTTCAGCGGGCCGGGATGGCGCGGCGAATGCCCGACGTGACGGCGCGTGAGCCACAGTCCGGCCAGGCCGACGGGCAGGTTGACCCAGAAGATCCCGCGCCAGCCGATCGCGTCGACGAGTACGCCGCCGACGCACGGCCCGATCGCCATCGCCGCCGATACCAGTGCGCCCCAGATGCCGATCATCCGCGTGCGCAGCGGCCCGGCCGGAAACGCCAGCGTGAGCAGGCTGAGCGAGCTCGGCATGAAGAGCGCGGCACCGACGCCCTGCAGCAGCCGCGCGGCGACCAGCATGCCGCTCGTCTGCGCGGCCGCGCACAGCACCGACGCGGCGACGAACAGCGCGAGCCCGGCGACATAGATCGTACGCGGCCCGTAACGGTTCGCGAGCGCGCCGCCGAACAGCAGCAGCGCGGCGAAGCTGAGCGTATAGGCATCGACCACCCAGACGAGTGCCGTCAGCGACATGTCGAGACTCGCCTGCATCGCCTTCAGCGCGACGTTCACGATGGTCACGTCGAGCATCGCCATCACGAAGCCGCAGGCGAGCGCGATCATCACGCGCGCGGGCTGGGTGGCGGTCGCGCCGCTCGCGCCGGCAGCGGGGGCGGCGTTCGTGCTCATGCCGCGCGCCCGCCGAGATAGAGACGCCGCATCTCGTCGCTGTCGAGCAGTTCGGCCGACGTGCCCGTCAGCGCAACGCGGCCCATCGTCAGCACCACGCCGCGATCGGCGATGCGCAGCGCCTCGAGCGCGTTCTGTTCGACCATCAGTACTGCGATGTGCTCGGTGTCGCGCATCCTGACGATCGCGTCGAACACCTCGTCGACCATCTTCGGCGACAGGCCGGCCGACGGCTCGTCGAGCAGCAGCAGCACGGGGCGCGGCATCAGCGCGCGTGCGAGCGACACGATCTGCCGCTCGCCGCCCGACAGTGCGCCCGCGGGCGACCGGTAGCGGCGCCGCAGCACCGGGTATTGCTCGCACAGCTCCTCGATCCGCGCTTCGCGCGGGAACGCGGACATCGCGTGGCCGCCGAGCATCAGGTTCTCGCGAACCGTCAGCGCGCCGAACACGTTGTCGGTCTGCGGAACGAAGCCGATGTCGTACTCGCGGATCTTGCGGTATACCGGCACGCGTGCGATGTCGCGGCCGTGCATCGTGACCGCGCCGGCGCGCGGCAGCACGAAGCCGGCGATGGCCTTGAGGAGCGTCGACTTGCCGCAGCCGTTCGGGCCGAGGATCGTGACGATGTCGACCGGCCCGACGGATAGCGATACCCCGTGCAGGATGTCGATGTCGGGTGTGTAGCCGGCGATCAGATCGCGGACGTCGATCATGACACCCCCAGCGGACGGCGCGCATGCGCGCGGCCCAGGTAGGCATCGAGCACGCGCCGGTTGCTCTCGAGTTCGGCGGGACGGCAGTCGGCGATCGCGGCGCCGCGATCGAGCACGATGCAGCGGTCGCACAGCTCGCGGATGAAGTGCATGTCGTGCTCGATCACGACGAGCGTGACGCCCTGTCCGCAGATGCGGCGCAGTTCGGCGACCAGCTCGCCGCGCAGGTTGGGGTGGACGCCCGCGGTCGGTTCGTCGAGCAGCAGCAGCTTCGGCTCGGTCATCATCGCGCACGCGATGCCGAGCAGTTTCTTCTGGCCGCCCGAAATTGCCGCGGCGCCGAGCTGCGCGACGTGCGCGAGCTTCAGCTCTTCGAGCAGCGCGGTAGCGCGTGCGCGGGTTTCGGCTTCCAGCGCGCGCGTCGCACGACTGCGCAGCAACGCGGCGACAGGCCCGTGACGGGCCGACGACGCGGCCATCGCCAGCTCCAGCACCGACATGCGCGCGGGCATCGACGGCAACTGGAACGTCCGGCGGATGCCGAGCCGCGCGATCCGGTGCGGCGCAAGCGTGTCGATGCGGCGCCCGGCGAAGCGGATCGCGCCGGCCGCGACGGGAGCGAAGCCCGTGATCGCATTGAGCGCCGTGCTCTTGCCCGAGCCGTTCGGACCGAGCAGCCCGACGATCTCGCCGTCGCCGACGGACAGCGTGAGGCCGGACAGCACGGTGTTGTCGCCGTAGCGTATCGTGACGCCTTCAAGGTCGAGCAGGGCGCTCATGGGTGAACCTCCAGTCGTTCCGGCACAAGGCCGCGCGGGCGCCACAGCACGCATGCGAGCAGCATCAGGCCGACGAGGCCGAGGCGCACCGCGCCCGCGAGATCGCTGCCGACGCCGAGCCAGTCCTTCAGGAACGGCGCGACCGCGTAGACCACTTGCACGATGAGTGCGCCGGCCAGCACGCCCGCGTGGCTGCCGAGCCCGCCGACCATGACGATGGTCCACAGCGCGAAGGTTTCGGATGCCACCATCGTGTCCGGGCCGACGTAGCTGATGTACCAGGTGAGGAGCGCGCCCGCGAACGCCGCGGGCAGCGCCCCCGCGACGCTCGCCCGGGTCTTCAGCGCAACCGGGTCGTAGCCGAAGCAGACGGCGAGCGCGGGCTCTTCGCGCATCACCTTCAGCGCGCGGCCGAAGCGGCCGGTGGTCAGCAGCCGGCATGCGGCGTATGCGACGGCGAGGCCGCCGGCCGCGACCGCGAGGAACGCGAGGTCGGCCCACGGCGCGCGCAGCCCGGGAAAGAGCGGCGCGATGCCGCCGATGCCTTGCGCGCCGCCCGTCAGCCAGCCTTCGTTCAACGCGAACGTGCGCAGGATCTCGGCGATCGCGAGCGTCGCGATGCCCCAGTAGTCGGCCGACAGATGGCGGCCGAGCCGCGCGATCGCGACGGCCAGCACGCTCGCCGCGCCGGCCGCTAGCGCGAGCGCGGCCGGCAGCGGCCAGCCGAGCTGCGACGCGATGCCGGCGGCGTAGGCGCCGAGCCCGGCGAACGCGACGAAGCCGAAATTGACGAGCCCCGCGTAACCGGCCTGCAGGTTCAGGCCGAGCGCCATCGTCGCGTACAGGCACGCGACGGTCAGCAGATGGACGATGAAACTAGACACGACGCACCTCCCTGTCGAAGATCCCGTATGGCCGGAACACGAGTACGGCGAGCAGGATCGCGAACGACACGGCGCCGACGTATTCGACCGGAAAGAACGCGAGCGGCCGGCCGACCAGCCCGCCGAAGTCGACGTCGAGCGCGGTCGTTTCGGCGAACGCGATCAGGAGCGCGCCGGCCGCCGCGCCGAGCGGATTGCCGAGGCCGCCGAGGATGGCGGCGGAAAACACCGGGATCAGCAGCCCGTAGCCGAGGTTGACGTGCACGCTTTCGGTCGCGCCGAGCATCGTGCCGCCAAGCGCCGCGAGCACGCCGCTTGCGAATGTGATCACGTTGGTCACGCGCTGCGCGTCGATGCCCGTCGCGAGCGCGAGCGCGCGATTCGACGCGAGCGCGCGCATCGCGCGGCCGAGGCGGGTGCGGTACAGCAGCAGCGCGAACACGGCGAGCGCGACGGCGCCGCACGCGATCGAGCCCGCCTGCGCGGACGACATCGCGACGCCGCCGACCATCAGCGGCGGACGCACCGCCTGCGCATACTGCAGCGGCCGCGAGCCGGCGGCGCCGAGCATCAGCGCGACGGCGAGCAGCGACACGGCGAGCGAACCGATCATCGCGACCGCGCTGCCCGAGCGCAGCAGCCGCGTGAACACGAACAGGTTCAGCAGCGTCGCGGCAAGGCCGACCAGCACGCACGACACGGCGGTCGCGAGCGCGAACGGCAGGCCCGCGCGCTCGAACCCGAGGGTCGCGAACGCACCGATCATCGCGTACTGGACGTGCGCGATGTTCGGGAAGCGAATCAGCGAATACAGCGTCGACAGGCCGACCGACACGAGCAGCAGGTCGGACGTGCGCATCAGGACATCGATCAGGAATTGCAGCATCGCGTTGCTCCCGGCGGCTAGCGCGCGACGACGGATTGCCGGTACACGACCTTCTCGTACGGCTGCACCGTGCGCTGGCCGTCGGCGTCGAAGGCGATCGTGCCGGTCACGCCCGTATACGGCCGGCTGGCCGCGAGCGCCGCGCGCACCTTCGCCGGATCGGCCGATTGGGCGCGATTGATCGCGGCGGCGGACAGCATCGTCGCGTCGTACGCGTAGCTGCCGAACGCCGAGCGCGGCGCCTCGTGGTAGGCGGCTCGATAGTCGGCCGCGTACGCGTCGGCACTTGTGCCGAGCGCCGCGACCTCCAGGCCGATTTGCCCCTGCGCGATCTGGGCGGGCGTGTCGCTCGTGCACATCGTCAGGTAGATCCCGTACCACGGCCGCTGGTTGAGGCGCATTTCGAACGCCTGCCGGTTCAGCGTCGCGGCTTCCTGTCCGTACGCGCTGTACACGTAGCCGTCGGGCTGCGCGCGCGATGCCTGCTCCAGCTCGCGCCGGTAGGTCGACTGGCCCTCGGTGTAGAGCACCGTCGACACGATCGTGCCGCCGAGCGCCTCGAAGCGCTTCCTGAACTCGGCCGCGATGCCCTGGCCGTAGCCGTTGTTCGGCGCGATCAGCGCGACGCGCCGCAGTTTGCGGTCGTACACATCCTGCGCGGCGAAGCGCGCGGACAGGTCGTCGAGCCCGATTGCGCTGAACGAGCCCGCGCCGATCTTGCGGACCTGCTGGCTCGACGAACCGATGTTGATGTGCACGTCGCCCTGACGCACGAGGAACTGCCCGACCGGAATCGTCACCGACGAAGAGAATTCGCCGAGCACAAGCGGCACGCGCTCGACCGTCGCCAGCTTGCGCGCGGCGTCGAGCGCCGTGTTCGCCGTGCCGCCCGAATCCTCGATCTGCACCTGCAGCTTCTGCCCGAGCACGCCGCCTTGCGCGTTGATCTTCGCGACCGCGAGCTCGATCCCGCGCCGCTGGTCCTCGCCGATCGACGCGCTTGCGCCAGTCAGCGGCAACACGGCGCCGACGCTGACGTCGGCGCGCGCAGGAAATGTCGCCCACGCGCCGAGCGCGACGCAGATCCCGAGACTCCAGCAACCCAGCTTCATTTTTGTTCTCCTGAATGCGTGTTGAATTGCGTTTGAAATACAGAAGTGTCGACAGAATCACAGAACAAAAATCGTTGGCAAACACTTTTTGAACGGATGTGGCGAAGTCCGTCAAATGCACCGATGTGCGTAAGAAAATGCCTTGTTTTAAAGCGTTAAATGCACAAAATAAGCGACGGTAAACACCAGCGTCGGGCATCTGCGCCAGACTGGCGCGGCGTCGAATATTTTTGAAAAAAGTGTATACAGTTGTGAATATGGATGCTTAGAATTCAACCCACTCGACACGGAAACGGAGGCGGTGCGATGGAGATCAAGCGATATGGCGCAGGCGAACGGATGAGCCAGCTCGTGGTTGCGGGCGGCTTCGCGTTCATTGCCGGACAGGTTGCCGACGACACAGCGCTCGACGTCGCCGGCCAGACCCGCCAGATCCTCGACAAGATCGACCGGCTGCTCGACGGCGCGGGGCTCGACAAGCGCCGGATCGTGTCCGCGAACATCTGGCTTGCCGATCACCGGAGCTTTGCCGACATGAACCGGATCTGGGACGCATGGGTGCCGCAGGGCGACGCGCCGGCGCGCGCATGCGTCGAGTCGGCGCTCGCGTTTCCCGAGTACACGGTTGAAATCGCGGCGATCGCCGCGTTCTAGCGGAGGCGAGCGATGAGGACGGTCGTGCTCGGAGGCGGCATCGTCGGTGTGACGACCGCATACTTTCTCGCGAAGGCGGGCGACGAGGTGGTGGTGGTCGACCGGCGCGACGGCGTCGCGCTCGAGACGAGCTTCGCGAACGCGGGGCTGATCGCGCCCGGGCATTCCTATACGTGGGCGTCGCCGCGCGCGCCGAAGATCCTGCTCAAGTCGCTGTTCTCGGACGGGCAGGCGCTGCGCCTCAAGTGGTCGCCGGACTGGCGGATGTGGGCGTGGTGCCGCCAGTTCCTGCAGAACTGCACGGCGGAGCGGTCGCGCCGGAACACGTCGATCAAGGTGCGGCTGTGCCGCTACGCGCAGCAGCAGCTCCAGTCCGCGACCCGCGACGAGGGGCTCGCGTACGACCGGATCAGCGGCGGGCTGCTGTACCTGTACCGGGATCCCGCGTCGTTCGAGCGCGGCATCGCGAACATGCGGATCCTGTCCGACAACGGCCTGCCGCTCGAGACGCTCGACCCGCGCGCGGTGATCGAGCGCGAGCCCGCGCTCGCCGGCGCGGCGGGCGAGATCGCGGGCGCGATCTACTGCCCGTCCGACGAGAGCGGCGACGCGCATCTGTTTACCCGCGCGCTCGCCGAGCGCTGCCGCGCGCTCGGTGTCGAGTTCCGCTTCGGCGCGACGATCGACGGCATGCGCGCGAACGCCGGTGCAGTGGACTACGTGCAGACGTCGCAGGGCCGCGTGAGCGGCGACCGCTACGTGCTCGCGCTCGGCGCATACTCGCCGTTCATTGCGCGCCGGCTCGGCTACCGGTTGCCGATCTATCCGGTGAAAGGCTATTCGGTCACGCTGCCGATCGACGCGCGCCACGAGCCGCCGACGCTCGGCGGCGTCGAGGAAAACCAGCTCGTCGCGTGGGCAAGGTTCGGCGAGCGGCTGCGCCTGACCGCGACGGCCGAATTCGGTGGTTACGACACGACCCACACGCCGGCTGACTTCGCGCACATGCTGGCGACCGCGAAGGCGCTGTTTCCGAACGGCGCCGACTATACGAAACCGTCGTACTGGGCCGGATTGCGGCCGATGACGCCGGAAGGCACACCGATCATCGGCGCGACCCGGCATCGCAACCTGTTTCTCAACACCGGGCACGGCCACATGGGCTGGACGATGTCGTGCGGTACCGCGAAGATCGTTGCCGACCTGATCCACGGCCGGCAGCCCGACATCGACATTACCGGGATGACACTCCAGTGAGCGAACTTCTTTCGACCCCTGTGCAGCACGGCGCCGGTTCGTACGCGCGCTTCGGCTTCTCGCTCGATGCGGGCATCGCGCGCCGCGCGGCGATCGGGCTCGTCGTGCTCGCGACCGACCATACGATCGAATACGAATGGCGGCGCGTGCTCGCGCTCGACGGCGTCGCGTTCTACGAGAGCCGGATCGCGAACTCCGCCGACATCACCGCGGAGACGCTCGCGCGGATGGACGGCGGGATCGCGGCGGCCGTCGAGCTGATTCGCCCCGGCGAGCGGCTCGACGTGGTTGCGTTCGGCTGCACGTCCGCGTCGATGGTGCTCGGCGAGGAGCGCGTGTTCGAGCGGATCCGCGAGGCGCGGCCGGGCGTCGCGTGCACGACGCCGATCACCGCGGCGCGGGTCGCGCTCGGCGCGCTGGGTGCGCGCGGCGTCGCGCTCCTCACGCCGTACGAGCGTTCGATCAACGAAGCGATGGCGGCCTACCTGCGCGCGCGCGGCGTCGACGTCGTGCGTGCGGGCTCGTTCGAGCACCGCGACGACAACGAGGTGGCGCGAATCGACCGCGCATCCATCGAGCGCGCGGTGCTCGCGCTGGCCGCCGATCCGGCGGTGGACGCAGTGTTCGTGTCGTGCACGAGCCTTCGGCTCGTCGACGCGCTCGCGGAGATCGAGGCGCGCGCCGGCAAGCCGGTGTTGTCGAGCAATCACGCGCTCGCGTGGCATGCGCTGCGGCTCGCCGGCGTCGACGATCCGGTGCCGGGCTTCGGACGCCTGCTGATGCAATGACGGTAGCAGCACGAGAGGCGTCCGCAGGCCGGTCCATGGCCGATAATGACGGTCGCCGACAGACGAAGGAGGAGGCGAGATGGCAGCGAATTCCGTGCTTGGCGGCCGCGAGGCGCTGGCGCCCAGGCGCGCGGGCCTCACGGTCAACGAGATTTACGAGCAGCTGAAGCAGATGGCCGTGGTGTATACGATCCGGCCGGGCGAGCGGGTCAACGAGCTCGAACTGGCGGAACGGTTCGACGTCAGCCGCACGCCGATCCGGGAGGCGCTGAACCGGCTCGTCGCAGAGAACCTGCTGGTCTTCGTGCCGAATCGCGGATTCTTCATCCGCCAACTGGAAGGGAAAGACGTGTTCGATCTCTTTGAGCTGAGGCGTTCGATCGAGTCGACCGCGGTGATGCTCGCGTGCGAGCGGGCGTCCGACAACGACATCAAGACACTGCGCCGCTTCTGGCGGCAGGTGATGAAGAGCGCGCCGCGGATGCCGTCGTCGGAGCTCGTCCTGAAGGACGAACTGTTTCATCTGGAGCTTGCCGCGCTGTCGGGCAATGCGGAGATCGGGCGCGTACTGCAGGGAATCAACGCGCGGATTCACTACGTGCGATGGGTCGACGTCGACCAGCGGCGCGACGCGGCCTTCACCGAGCATCTGGAGATCCTCGACGCGCTCGCCGCGCGGGACACCGAACGATGCGTCGCGTTGACCGACACGCACATCCGCTGGCGGATGGAGGAAATCACGCGCGTCGTGGCGGCGAGCGTCGTCAAGCTGTACGCAAAATAACGGGCGGTCCGCGGCGCACGCGCGCCCGGCGAGACCGCGTCGACGAGACGCAAGGCAAAGGAGGACGGGCCGCCCGCCTGCCGGTGCGGCGCATCGCCACGCTTTCGTTACGAGGTGCCGTCATGAAACATGGCACGCTGGTCACGCTGTACAAGCCGTCCGCGGCGCAGATCGACCATCTGCTGGGCCTGCCCGCGCACTGTCCGGCCGTCGTCGCGGTCGACAACTCGCCCGTCGTCGATCGCGAACTGCACGCGCGGCTCGCCGCGCACGGCGTCGACGTGGTCGCGAACCACAATCGCGGCGGGATCGCCGGCGCGTTCAACGCCGGTGTGGAGTTTCTCATTCGCCGCGGCTGCGACGTGTTTTTCATCTTCGATCAGGATTCGACCGTGCCCGCCGATTACTTCGAGCGGATGCTCACGGGGTGCGCGACGGTCGGCGATACGCGCTTCCTGGTCGGGCCGCGCATCTTCAACCGGAACTTCCGGCGCAACCTGCCGCTCTTCACCGTGCGCCGCTGGTCTGCGCGGATCACGCCGATCGGCGACGGCGCGCGCGGCTTGCTGCCGTGCTCGGTGATCATCTCGTCCGGCACCGCGATCTCGCTCGACGCGTATCGCGCGCTCGGCCGGTTTCGCGAGGATTTCTTCATCGATCATGTCGACGCCGAGTACTGCATGCGCGCGCAGGCGAACGGCGTGCCGGTGTGCGTGAATGCGGACGTGTCGCTGCCGCACGAGCTCGGCAGTCCGTCGGCCCGGCAGCACTGGCCGCGCGTCGAGATCTTCGATCAGAGCGCGCTGCGCCATTACTACGCGGCCCGCAACTGCATCCTGGTCGCACGCGACTACTGGCGCCGCTATCCGGCCATGCTGCTGATCAACCTGATCACGCTGAAGCACGTCGCGTTCATCCTGCTGCATGCGCGCGACAAGCGAACCAAGCTGCACGCGATTCTGTGCGGCGTGACGGACGGGCTGCGCGGCCGGTACGGCCGGGTCTGACCGACTCGCGACGACGTGCGGAATCGCGTTTCATCATTTTTGCAATCCTAAATGAAGTGAGGCCGACAAGATGATCCATGACACGCAGGCAGCTCGCCGCTATACGGGCGCGTTTTCCGTCGCGCCGACCATTTTCACCGAATCGGGCGAACTGGACCTGGAAGGGCAGATGCGTTGCGTCGACTTCATCATCGACGCGGGCGCGGACGGGCTGTGCATCCTCGCGAACTACTCGGAGCAGTTCTCGTTGTCCGACGACGAGCGCGAGCGGCTCACCGGGATGATTCTCGAGCACGTCGCGGGCCGGGTGCCCGTGATCGTGACGACGACCCATTTCAATCCGGTGATCTGCGCGGCACGCAGCCGGGCCGCACAGGCGGCCGGCGCGGCGATGGTGATGGTCATGCCGCCGTATCACGGCGCGACGATTCGCTGCGGCGAGGCGGCGATCGGCGCGTTCTTCTCGGAGGTCTCCGATGCGATCGACATCCCGATCATGTATCAGGACGCGCCGATGAGCGGCACGCAGGTATCGGCGGCGTTCCTCGCGCGGCTCGCGCGCACGATTCCGAACCTGCGCTATTTCAAGATCGAGGTGCCGCAGTCGGCGGCGAAGCTGCGCGAGCTGATCGCGCTCGGCGGCGACGCGATCGAGGGGCCGTGGGACGGCGAGGAGGCGATCACGCTGCTCGCCGATCTCGACGCGGGCGCAACGGGCAGCATCCTCGGCGGCGGCTACCCGGACGGGCTGCAGCCGATTCTGGCCGCTTATCGCGCGGGCCGGCGCGACGAGGCGGTGGCCGGCTACGAGAAGTGGCTGCCGCTGATCAACTATGAAAACCGGCAGGCCGGGCTGCTCGCCTGCAAGGCGCTGATGAAGGAGGGCGGCGTGATCGCGTCGGACGCGCCACGGCGCCCGCTGATGCCGCTGCACCCGGAGACGCGCTCGGGCCTCGTCGAGATCGCGCGGCGGCTCGACGCGCTCGTGCTGCGCTGGGCGCGCTGACACGCGCGCATTTTTCTTCTTTCCGATCGAGGAACGTCCCGATGAGCATGCCCACGATACGACACATCCGCGCGCTGACGGTACGCGGCGGCGGCGCCGACTACCACGACCAGGGCGCTGACCACTGGATCGACGATCACATCGCGACGCCGATGGCGCGTTACCCCGAATACCGGCAGAGCCGGCAGTCGTTCGGCATCAACGTGCTCGGCACGCTCGTGATCGAGATCGAGGCGAGCGACGGCACGGTCGGTTTCGCGGTGACGACGGGCGGCGAGATCGGCGCGTTCGTCGTCGAGCGCCATCTGGCGCGCTTCATCGAAGGGCAGCGCGTGACCGACATCGAGAAGATGTGGGATCAGATGTTCTACGCGACGCTCTATTACGGGCGCAAGGGCGTGGTGCTGAACGCGATCTCCGGCGTCGATCTCGCGTTGTGGGACCTGCTCGGCAAGGTGCGCGGCGAGCCGGTGCACCAGTTGCTCGGCGGCAAGGTGCGCGACGAACTGCAGTTCTATGCGACGGGGGCGCGGCCGGATCTCGCGAAGGAAATGGGGTTCATCGGCGGCAAGCTGCCGCTGCATCATGGCCCGGCGGAGGGCGACGAGGGCCTGCGTCGCAACCTCGATGCGCTGGCGACGATGCGCGATCGCGTCGGCGCGGATTTCTGGCTGATGCTCGACTGCTGGATGAGCCTCGACGTGCGCTACGCCACCCGGCTCGCGCACGAGGCGCGCGCTTACGGGCTCAAGTGGATCGAGGAGTGCCTGCCGCCCGACGACTACTGGGGCTACGCGCAGTTGCGCCGCGCGGCGCCGCCCGATCTGCTCGTGACGACGGGCGAGCACGAGGCGACCCGCTGGGGCTTCCGGATGCTGCTCGAGATGGGCTGCTGCGACATCATCCAGCCTGATGTCGGCTGGTGCGGCGGCCTGACCGAACTCGTCCGCATTTCGGCGCTCGCCGACGCGCACGGCGTGCTGGTGGTGCCGCACGGTTCGTCGGTCTACAGCTATCACTTCGTGACGACGCGGCACAACAGCCCGTTCGCGGAATTCCTGATGATGGCGCCGCAGGCGGATCGCGTCGTGCCGATGTTCGATCCGCTGCTGCTCGACGAACCGGTGCCGACGGGCGGGCGGATGAAGGTGCCGGATACGCCCGGCTTCGGCGTGCGGCTCAATCCGGCCGTGCGCACCGAACGGCCCTACACGCACTGAGCCGCCGCGATGAAACTGCTCGAGAACAAGGTCGTGATCGTCACCGGCGGCTCGCGCGGAATCGGCCGGGCGATCGCGCTCGCGTGCGCGCGGCATGGCGCTGACGTGGTCGTCAATTACTGGGCCAACCCGTTGCTGCCGGCGCAGTCGGATCACGCGCTCGACGCGCTGGTCGACGAGATCGGCGCGACCGGCCGGCGCGCGCTCGCCGTGCCGGGCGACATCGCGCGGCCGGACACCGCGGACGAACTGGTCGAGCGGGCCGTCGACGCGTTCGGCCGGATCGACGTGCTGGCGAGCAATGCGGGGATCTGTCCGTTCCACGCGTTCCTCGATCTGCCCGCCGACCTGCTGCGACGCACGATGGAGGTCAACCTGCACGGCGCGTTCCACGTGACCCAGGCGGTCGCGCGCCGAATGGCCGCGCAGGGCGACGGCGGCGCGATCGTCGCGACGAGTTCGATCAGCGCGCTCGTCGGCGGCGGCATGCAGACGCACTACACGCCGACGAAGGCCGGCGTGCACGCGCTGATGCAGTCGTGCGCGGTCGCACTCGGCCCGCACCGGATCCGCTGCAATTCCGTGCTGCCGGGCACGATCCGCACCGAGATCAACGAAGCGGATCTCGCGGCGCCCGGCAAGGCCGAGTACTTCGAGCAGCGCATTCCGCTCGGCCGCCTCGGCGAACCCGACGACGTCGCGGACTGCGTGGTGTTCCTTGCGTCGGACCTGGCGCGCTACGTCAACGGCGCGGCACTTCTCGTCGACGGCGGCCTCTACGTGAACCTGCAATGACGGGGGCGGACATGGAAACGATCGCGTTCCGGATGCGGCTGCATCCCGGGCAGAAGGACGAGTACCGGCGGCGCCACGATGCGATCTGGCCGGAGCTGGCCGACGCGCTGCGCGCGGCCGGCATGGCCGATTACTGGATCTTTCTCGACGACGAGACGGATTGCCTGTTCGCCGTCTTGAAACGCCCGGCCGGGCACCGGATGGCCGAACTCGCGCAGGCCGACGTGATGCGCCGGTGGTGGGCGTACATGGCCGACGTGATGGCGACGGACGGGGACGGGCGGCCGCTCGAAAAACATCTGGAACCGATGTTCCATCTGGCGTGATCGCGGGGAGGCGCAATGCAGGTCGTCGATCCACATGTGCATTTCTGGGATGCCGATGCGTTGAGCTACGGCTGGCTCGACCGCGCGCAACCGGCGTTTTCCGGGCCGGTGGCGGCGCTGCCGCGCGCATACGGTCCGGCCGACCTGCGCGCGGACGCGGGCGGGATCGACATCCTGAAAGTCGTGCACGTCGAAGCGATCCATGACGCGTGGACCACGCCGAGCGAGGTCGAATGGCTGCAGGCGCTGGCCGACACGCCGGCGAGCGGCGGCATGCCCGAGGGCATTGTCGCGGGCGTCGACCTGTCGCGTGCCGACGCGCCTGCGAGGCTCGAGGCGGCCGCCGCCTGCGCGAACGTGCGCGGCATCCGCCAGGTACTGAACCGCCACGCGAACCCCTGGTACAACTACGTCGATCGCGACTATCTCGACGATCCGGGCTGGCGCGACCATTTCGGGTGGCTCGCACGGCTCGGGCTGTCGTTCGACCTGCAGCTCTATCCGTCCCAGGTCGGGGCCGCGCTGACGCTGGTCGACGCGCATCCGGACACGGTCTTCATCGTCAATCACGCGGGCATGTTCGTCGACCGCGACAGCGTGCTCGGCTACCGCGCGTGGCGCACCGGGCTGCACGGGCTCGCCCGGCGCGAGAACGTCATGCTCAAGCTGAGCGGGCTTGCGATGTTCGATCACCGGTGGACGACCGAGAGCTTCCGGCCATATGTGCTCGAGGGGATCGACGCATTCGGCGCCGCGCGATGCATGTTCGCGTCGAATTTTCCGATCGACCGGCTGCATGCCGGGTATCCGGCGCTCTGGCGAGCGTATTCGGAGATCATCGCGGGAGCGAGCGATGCGGAGAGGCACGCGTTGTTTGTCGGCAATGCAGAGCGGATTTATCGCATCTGATACTCCGGCACGCGGGCGGGACCAACGTCGCCGTGTTTCCGCCCGCTAGCTGTTGCGCAGGAACACGACGTAGCCGCGGAACCACGGATTCGTCGCGAGGTACGGCGGCGCGTCCCACTCGCCGCCCTGGATCACGCCGATCCGGAACGGCAGTTGCAGCCGCGCGACGCGCGGCAGGTAGGCCGCATAGTCGGGGATCGTGCTGCGCCCCTGGTAGGTCTGCACGACCACCTCGTCGACGATGCCCCTGAGCTGGTTGACCTGGTCGGCATCGATGCGGCTGCTCCAGTCGAGCAGCCCCGTGATGCTCAACCGGCAATCGGCGGGCAAGGTCTCGCGCAGCGTGCGCAGGAATTCCAGGTAGTCCTGCAGATGGCGCGTACGCGCATCGAAGTCGATCTGGATGCCCGCGATCGTGCGGCCCGATGCGCGCCAGCGCGTGAGCTGCGCCAGCATGATCTGCGTGACGCGCGGCGTCCAGCGCAGCGTATGCGCACGATAAACGAGCCAGACGCGCGCGTTCGGCGCGGGCGGCAGTGCGACGCCCTGCGCGATGACGCGCACCTGCGATTCGTCGCGCGGCGACGCTTCGATCTGCCCTTGCAGCACGTAGACGGCGCGCGCGCCGCTTACGACCGCCTGCGGTTTCACGCCGGCCCACAGCCAGAACGCGTCGTACTGTGCGGGATCGACGGTGCCGGCCAGCACGATGCGTCCGGCCAGCAGCAGCGCGACGCACGCAATGCGCTTCACGTCGCGCTCACCAGTAGTAGCGGAGCTTCTGCGCCCACGGACTGCCCGGATAGGTGGCCTTCAGCGTATCGAACCAGCGCTTGCGCGTGTTCTTCGGCACGTCCTTGCCGCCGCAGTCGTTGCTGCCCGACGGCGCATAGCACTTGATCGCGCGGTAGAACGCGTACGCGCGGTCGTTCGGGTTCGCCTGCGCGTCGGCCATCACCGTCGCGTAGCTCGACATCCGCGCGTACGGCTTGCCCGCGAACTGCGACGGCGATGCACCGAGCGTCGGCGGTACGCGCGTGGAGGATGTCGACGACGCGTTGCGCATCCACGGCGGCACCGGATCGCTTTCGAGGCCGGACGCTGGCGGATGAAGGCGCACGAAATCGGCGAGGCAGTTCAGCCCTTTCGAATCGCCGGGGTTTTGCTGAAGCGTCGCGGCGATGTCGCGTGCGGACGGGCACGTGTAGCCGTCTTCGTTCCTGGCGCCGGGCGCGATGAACGGCTTCAACGGATCGGCGGGCGTGCCGGACACCAGCGCGGCGTCGGCGATGAAGTCGGCATAGTGCGAGCGCGTGAGCTCCTTGTACAGCAGCGTGTACAGCGCGGTGTCGCGCAGCGCGCCGCCGGTCGCCTGGTTCTGCGCCTGCGCGCGCAGCAGGTCGGCACCGGCCGTACTCTGCAGCAGGATCGCCCGGAGCGCGGCGTTCTGCACGGGCGAATCGTCGGCGAACACGTCGTTGACGAGCCCGGCCTGTTCCAGGTTGATCGCGAGCGCGAGTTCCAGCGCTTCGCGCTGGAAGCGGAATTTCGCGAGCGGGATCAGGTCGCGCCACAGCTGGCGGGCCTTGTCGGTCTGGCCGCTGTCCTCCAGCGCGAACGCGCGCAGCGCCTGCTGGCTCAGGCCGAAGTAGTCGAGCGGCACGGCGGGCGTCTGCGGCAGCAGTTCGAGCGCGGCATCCGGCTTGTGCCCGATCTGGACATACCAGATCGCGAGCAGGTAGTCGTAGAGCGCGGGCGCGTTCGCGAAGCGCGGCTTCTGCGCCTGCAAATCGTCCAGCGTCAGCGGTTTGTTGCGGCTCGAATCGCTGCTGTCCGACGTACGCATGCGCAGCAGGTCGACGGTCGCGAGCACGGTCGGCGACTGGATCTGGGCCGCGTCGAGGTCCGACCCGAACAGCAGCTTGCTGTCGAGTTCGTTCGCCAGTTGCATCAGCGGAACGTTCGACGTCGCGGGCGACCAGCGCGCGAGCGCATGGCCGTAGAGGTCGGCCTGCTGCGTGACGTTTCCGCCGAGCCATGCGACGCGCCGCAGCAGCCCCGTCGCGGACACCGCATAGCGCCCCTGCGGATACACCTTCAGGTAGGTGCGAAACACCGTATTCGCGGCGTCGAGCGACACCTTCGTCACGCGAGCGCGCGACGGCGTGGGGCTGTCGTTGTCGAATACATTGGCCTGCGCGGCGTTCAACTGCGCGCGCCCGGCCATATAGAGGCCGGTTTCCTTCAGCCACGGGTTGGCGCTGTGCGATGCGTTCGCGAAGGCCTTGGTCGCGGCGAGGAAGTCGGTGCGATAGAACGCGTTCGTGCCGTCGAGGTACGCGGCGAACTGCTGGCCAAGCGGCGATTTGACCGGCGGCTTCGTCCATGCGGCGCTCGCGCCGCCCGCGGCACAGGTTTTCTGCGCGATGTCGGCGCGCGCTGCGCGCAGGCGCGCGGCTTCGTCGGCGGGGACGCCGGCGGCACCGCTCAGTGCGTCGTTGAACGCGTCCGCGCCGGCGTTCATGCTGCGGCAGATGCTGCCTTCGCCGTCGGCGTACCGGTTCGACGGCGCATCCGCATCCGACCCGCTGCCGGTCTTGTCGGGCTCCTTCTGGCCGATATAGATCCATCCGGAAAAGTCCATCGGGAACGGCACGATGATCTGGTTGATCCGGTCCTTCGCCGGGATCGTCTTCGGGTCCGGGAACACCTGCGCGACCTTGGCGCTGTCGACCATCATCAGCATCGCGTTGATGCGCGTGTCGTTGGCGGGGCTCAGCATCGGCACGTTGCCGCACGAGTAGCCGTTCTGCCGGAGCGTGGCCGGCACGTTGCAGCTGTCGTCCGAACTGGCATGAGCGCCGGGGATCCAGAGCAGGCCGGCCGCCAGCGTGGCGAGCAGGTTTCGGTGCAGCGTCGGGTTTCTTCGCATTTTTCTTGTGCTGGGTGGGGCCGCGATGGCCGGGTCTCTCAGGGGGCGTCGTGCCCCGGCGCGTATCGTACCTCACGGGCGGGACGGATAGCGCCGGCGGGTAGTGCGGTCGCGGTGATCAGGCGACGGGCGCGAGTCTGTCGGCCGGACGCGGCGATTGCCGGCCCGGCGAAATGGAAGTCCACTCGGTGTAGACGTGACGCCACCTTGAATCCGGATCGCCTGAATCAAGATTCAGCCGGCAGTTGCGGCCGACGATCGATGGGCCGGCGGCGGCCGGCTGGCTGGGTGGACGCTGCCGTTCGGCGTGCTCGCCAACTGAGCGGGCGGCGCGTTGTCGTCGCGCGACGGCCCGGCTCGTGCATCACGCGTACACGCTGCTCGCGACGCCGTCGTCGGCGACATCGTCGATCGCGGTCCGCAAGTCGTCGATCGCCACCATCAGTTCGCGGACCTGCCGCAGCGACGGGTATTGATGCAACACGGCATGCCATTGCGGCAGCGTCAGCAGCGCGTGCCAGATGACGCCGAGGCCGCGCGGATCGGCGTCCGGCTGCCGTGCGAGCGCGCTCGCGTATTCGAGGCTCGCCTGCGCCGACAGCAACTGCATCCGGCTCGCGGCGCCCAGCAAGCGCGGCGTCGCGTCCGCGGACGCATCGCAGCAATAGAGCACTTCCCGTTGCAGCGCCGCGTCGTCGGTCGTCAACGCGCGCAGCGACGCGCCGTGCACGCGCACCGTGCCCTGGTGCGTCTCGAACGAATAGGTCGTGTCGGGGTCGGCTTGCGCGAGCAGGTTCAGGCCGCGCAGCAGCCGCGGCAAATCGGTCGTCGCGGCATCCGCGGACGCCTTCGCTTCGACGAGGAAGCGGACGTTCCATGCGGGCGCCGCTTCATCGCCGCGCGGGCGTTCGAGCAGGATCGCATCCCATTCGGTTTTGGCGCGGTCGTGCCGGCCCGGGATCGACGACGGCACGCGCATCGATGTGACCACACGGTAGGTGCGCCGTTCGTCCACGGCTTCGAGCCTGCCGGCCAACGCGTCGAGCGCCCGTGCGGCCAGCGCTTCGACGGCCGCGCCGCGCCGCTGCGACGCGGCGCCCTGCGCGACCGCGATCGTGCTGCCTTCGAGCGGACCCTGGCGTACCCACAGTGCGCGGTATCGGCGGACGTGCTCGTCCGACGCCAGCGCATCGAGACGCAGCAGGCGTTCGAGTGGCGCGCCATCCTTCAGCTTGAGGATGTCCTGCTCGAACGCGGCGTCGGTCGCCATGTCGGGTAGCGCGAGCAGTTGCTGCAGCGTCGCATGGAGATCGGCCCACGACGCGGACGTTGCGGCCGCATGCAGCCGTGCGAGCCCGTCGCGTTGCCACGCCTGGGCGCTGCGCTCGAGTTTGGCCGGGTGCGCGATCGCGTTGACGGCCGAGTGCAGCGCGCGCCGATCCTGCTCGGCATGCGCGTGCAACGACGCGTATTCGCGCACGCTCGGCGCGTCGTGCCGCAGCACCGCGGCCTGGAAGGCGGGATCGCCGGATTGCCTGTCCATCGCGTCGCGGATCATCCGTGCGAGCGCATCGATGAAGCGCTGCTGCAGTTCCACGCCGGGAGCGTGTCCGTCGCTTCGCATCCGGCGCGCTTCCTCGATCACGAGTGCAAGGGTGGCGGCCGGGTTCACGGCTTCGGCCGGCAACGACGCGCTGTCGAGCGGCGGCAGCCGGTAACGGCGAGCGACGGTGCGCAGGACTTCGTCGAGCAGGGCGGGAAGCGGCGTCAGCGACATGTCAGGTATCGGGGTGGAAGCGGTTCGCGTGATCGGTGTTGAGGCCAGGCGCGATGAGGCTGCCGTCACGCAAGGTCGGGCGGCAGCGCGCGTGACACATTACGCCGTCAACGTCACCGACAAACTGCCGAGCTCGCCGAAGCGGACCGTCAGCGCGTCGCCGAGCGGCACATCGATCGCGCCCGCGTACGAACCGGTCGTCACGATCTGGCCGGCGCGCACCGCATCGCCGCGCGACGCGAGGAAATTGACGAGCCACACGAGCGGCTTCAGCGGATCGCCGTCCGGATGGCGGCCGTCGATCGTGCGGTTCAGCGCACCGTCGAACGACAGCGCCAGCGTCGCGAGCGGCACGTTCAGCCCGTCGCGCACGACCGGGCCGACGCACAGGCCCTGGTTGAACTGCCCGTCGGCCAGCAGCTCGAACTTCGACGCGCGCGCCGGCTCCGCGTAGCGGCAGCCGAGCACTTCGAGCACGATGCGCACTTCGTGGATCGCGCCGCGCACGTCGTTCTCGTCGTACGGCTCGCCGCGCGCGGGCAGGTCGCGATCGAGCACGAACGCGATTTCCGGTTCGATCCGCACGATCGGCCCGCCGACGACGCGGTACGGCGCATCGGCTTCGCGGATCGTCGACGCGAAGATCGGCGCGAGGATCACGCGGTCGGGCGGCGGCAGCGCGCACTTCCATCCGGCGACGGGTTCGCCGAGCAGGTCGGCGACGCGCTGCTGGATCGCCAGCGCGGTGTCGACGTCCTCGGGGCGCAGCGCATCGGGCAGCAGCGGGCCGGGCGAGCCGGCATGGCGGGCGGCGACGAGATGCTGGGCGGCGCCGTCCACGCGTTCGGTAGTCGTTGTCATGTCGGTTGAGCGAGTTGAAAGTGAGCCGGCAAAAAAGGGCCGGACGAAAGTCGTACATTCGATGATAGCGCTTTCGGCGCGATGGCCGCTCGATCCGGTCGCGCATTGGCGGCCCGCGGCGGCCGCACGCCACCCTCGGGATCTCCGTTGGACGATCGGCTCGCCCCGGCGCCAGCAAGCCCGGCACGTTGTACGACGCAACAGGGAAAGCGCCTTCCCGAGTGAATCGAACGGCGCGAAACGCGGGTTTTCCGTCCTGCGCGGCGGCCGAACGCCGCGCGCGTGGCGGGCGCCTGCGTCGCCGGTTCGCGGATCGAATACCGGCCCGGCTTGATCGTCATCAACAACCGAACCCGCCAGCCGCCGATGATGGCGACATGGCCGCGCGCGATACGGTGCGCGGCAGTTCACCCCAGCGAGGTTTGCATGTACGAGAAGATCATGGTGGCCGTCGACGGCAGCGCTACGTCGAAACAGGCGCTTGCCGAGGCAGTGAGGATGGCACTGGCGGGCGACGCGCACGTCAGCGTCGTGTATGTGGTCGACAAGTCGGTGCTGTTCACTTACGCGGGCCGTTTCGACCCGCATGCGCTCATCGAGGAAATCCGCGCCGACGGGTTCAAGGTGCTGCGCGAAGCCGAACAGATCGTCGCGGCCGCCGGCGCGAAGGGCGAGGCCGAACTCGTCGAGACCGAGAGCATCGGCGAGGACGTTGCGGAACGCCTGCAGCGCTACGTGAAGGAACGCGGGATCGATCTCGCGGTGGTCGGCACGCACGGGCGGCGCGGCATCCGGCGCGTGCTGCTCGGCAGCGTCGCCGAGCGCTTCGTGCGCGGCTCGAAATGCCCGGTGCTGCTGATTCGCGGCGACGACGCCGACGTATCGGCCGCCGCCGCGGCCTAATGAGGCGGGTGCGAGATGATACGCCGCCAGTACCGGATCGTCGTCGCGGCGATCGCCGTGTTCGTGTCGCTCGCCGGGATGATGGCCGTCGTGACGGGGCTGCTGTTCGATGAAGCGATGGCGCTGCGCGGCGGCGCGATCGCGTTGATCGTCGGCGTGGCCGGCTTCGTCGTGATGCTCAATCCGGGGGTGAAAGGCGAGGAGTGACGCGGGGCATGCTCTGCCCGCGTCTCCCGCTCGACCGGGCCCGACAGGTCCGGCGGCCGTCTTTCGAAAAGCCGGCGGTAGCCGCGGCCGCACCAGCCCCGGCCCCGTCGCTTCGCGCCGCTGCCCGGCGCCGTTACTCCGCGTGCGCGCCTGCCGTTCCCGGCGCCTTCGCGCCGTCCTGCCCGATCTGTATCTCCAGCCGCTTCGCCGTTTCCTCCAGCTCCGCGTTCTTCGGCTGAATCTTCCGCGCCTGCGCGAACGCAGCGCGCGCCTCATCCTGGCGTCCCAGCTTCCACAGCACTTCGCCCCTGTGCGTCAGGCCGGTCGCATAGGCTTCGCGCGTGTCGCTGTCGTCGTTGCCGTTCTTCGCGAAGATCGCGATCGACCGGTCGAACCACGCGAGCGCTTCGTCGTTGCGGCCGAGGCGATACAGCGCCCAGCCCTTGCTGTCGAGCGCATACGCATCGTCCGGTGACTTCGCGAGATGCGCGTCGATCATCGCGAGCCCGCGATCGACTTCCACACCCGCGTCGACGAGCCGATAGCCGATGTCGTTCAGGCGGTCGTCGGGGATCTCGCCGAGATCGAGCACGGCGGCGACACGGCCCGCGTCGTGCCCGGCGATCGCGAGCGACAGCAGCTTGGTGACGATCTGTTGCCGCAATTCGGTGCTGATCCGGCTGCCGTTGGCTACCAGGCTGCCGAGGTATTGCGTGTACAGGTCCGGCGCGCCGGGATCGCTCGCGCCGTTCGCGATGGCCGCGCCCGGGCCCGCGCACCAGTCGGCGTCGGCGGACCCGGCCAGCGTCCCGGCGTACAGACTGACGTTCCGCGGCGTGCGCGATTGCGCGTAGTAGGTGTAGCCGTTCGCATCCGAGTAGCCGCACGCCAGATATTCGTTTTCCACGTCCAGTACATACGGGAATTTGCCGAGCGGCTCATTGCCGAATGGCTCGACCAGCCGGAACGATTCGCCCATGTCGCCTTCGCCGACGATCGCGTTGAACACCCACTGCTTCTGCGGATGAACCTTCGGCAGCCGGATTCTGACGGTGCGCCCGGCAGCGTCGGTCGTGCCGAAGATCACGCTGTCGTGCTGGTCCGGCTTGACGGGCAGGCCCGCGATGACCTGGCCGGGCAGGAACAGCCGGTACCGCGCATTCGGCAGCGGCTGGTGCGTGACGGGGTCGCGCAGCACGAACCGGTGAACATGAGCGCCTGTCCCGAACGATGCCGTCGGCGCGATGTAGGTGCGCGCGTGGGCGGCGGGCAGCGCGGTGCAGCTCAAGGCCGCGGCAACGAGCGCGGCAAGAAGGCGTGATGTCATGAAATTGTGGTTCTTATATGTAGCGGTTTTATTGACCGACGGCCGGAAATGCATTGAACGTCCGGCGCAACCGTCGATAAATAACGGGCTGTGGCCCGCGAATTCCGATGCGGATTGCCGGATCGTCCAGCGCAATTCAATGCGGATCCCGACCGCAGCAACGTGATGTGTGGAAGATGCGGACGGGTGACGCGCGAATGCAGTGCGCAGCATAACAGGCGCGCGCGGCGCAGTTGCGCCCACCTATTTTTGTTGTTGCGGCCGGATGAACGACATCGTGATTTGTATCAAATCGTGATCGCCGTGCCGGGAACGCCGCACACGACGCTTCCGGCCGCGCGCGCTTCTGTCAAACTGGCGCCCATGAAACCGCGCCTCACTTCACCGCTTTCCTCCGATTCCGCGTCTGCGCCCGCAGGTTTTCCCGATGCCGACGAACTGGCCGCGCTGCGCGCGTGGTACGCGGGCATGACCGTGCGCCAGGCCGTCGAACGCTACCTGCCCGATCGTCTCGGTGCAGGGCGCTCGGCGCGCGGCGTGATCGGCGGCATTCGCCGCCGCCTCGTGCGCGTCGCACGGCTGGCCGGCCGGCCCGATCTCGCGGAACGGCTCGGTCATCCCGACGGTGAGCGTGTGCGGGAGGCGAAGGCCGCGACCGAAGCGATCGGCCTGCTGCGTCATGCGCGCGCGCCGGTCCCGCGGATCAGCGACGACGTCGGCCTGTGGCTGCCCGCGCGCGCGGTCGCCGCGCTGCGTGCGCACGGGATCGCGACGCTCGCGGATCTGACCGTGCGGATTCCGCGCCGGCGCCAGTGGTGGAGTGCGATTCCTGGCCTCGGCATGGCCGGTGCGCGACGCATCGAGGCGTTTTTCGCCACGCATCCGGACCTGACAGAACGGGCGCGCGCGCTGATCGCCGCGACACCGCGCAGCAGCATCGTGCCGTGGGAGCAGTTGAAGCTGCCGCACGAGGTCGACGGTTCGGCCGGCACGTTCCGCGCACCGCGCGCGACCAGCACGCTCGACGCGGACAACGATTACGCGGCCGTGCACGCATGGCTGTCTCTGCACGAATCGGCTGCGACGCGGCGCGCATACCGGAAGGAGGCCGAGCGGCTGATCCTGTGGGCGATCGTCGAGCGCGGCCGCGCGCTGTCGTCGCTGACGACGGAGGATGCAGTCGCGTATCGCGCGTTCGTGCGGCGCCCGACGCCGCACGAACGCTGGGTCGGGCCCGTGCGGCCGCGCGGCGCGCCCGACTGGCGGCCGTTCTCGGGCGGGCTGTCCGCGCGTTCGGCGGCGTACACGCTGTCGGTGCTCGGCGCGTTGTTCCGCTGGCTGATCGAGCAGCGCTACCTGCTCGCGAATCCGTTCGCGGGCGTCAAGGTGCGCGACACGCGCGGCCCGAACGCACTCGACACGTCGCATGCGTTCACCGAAGGCGAGTGGCTGCTGGTCCGCACGATCGCCGACGGGCTCGAGTTCCGCAAGGACGCGTCGTCCGGCTGGACGCTCGCCGCCGCGCAGCGGCTGCGCTTCATCCTCGATTTCGGTTATGCGACCGGGCTGCGCGCGAGCGAGCTGGTCGGCGCGACGCTCGGCGACATCGAGACGGATGCGCACGGCGACGCATGGCTGAAGGTGATCGGCAAGGGGCGCAAGGCCGCGCGCGTCGCGCTGCCGCCGCTGGCGCGCACGGCGCTCGATCGTCACCTGGTCGCGCGCCGGTTGCCGGTCACGCCGGTGCGCTGGCGGCCCGACACGCCGCTGATCCCGAGCCTCGCGGAAGACGGCGCGGCCGCGATCACGAGCGTGCGGCTGTGGAAGGTGATGCAGCGCTTTTTCGCGCAGACGGCCGATGTCGTCGATGCCGATAACCCGGCGCTTGCGCAGAAGCTGCGGCAGGCGAGCCCGCACTGGATGCGTCATACGCATGCGACGCACGCGCTTGCGCGCGGTGCGGAGTTGACGACCGTGCGAGACAACTTGCGGCATGCGTCGATTTCGACGACGTCGATCTATCTGCATGGCGACGATGTGAAGCGGGCGCGGCAGATGTCGAATGCGTTTGCTGCAGACAAGTAAGGAGGCGAGTCGGAAGTTGCTGGCCGGCAACGCGCACGCGACGACAGCGGGCGATGGTTGGGCGCGTTTCCCGTCTGCGAATGAATGACGCACCGCAGCGTATCCGCCGGCAAGACGGAACGGGCCGGTGCACACGACGGTCATAAACTCTTTCACCAGGAGCAGCGGATGGCATCGAGCCAGGGCACGGTCGATTTCATCGTCGAGCAGATGGCGGCGGCCGGCACGGTATCGGCCCGCAAGATGTTCGGCGAATACGGCATCTATTGCGACGGCAAGATGGTCGCGCTCGTCTGCGACGACCGGCTGTTCGTCAAGCCGACGCCGGAAGGCCGCGCGTTTCTCGGCACCTGCGACGAAGGCGCGCCGTATCCGGCGGCGAAGCCGCACCTCGTCATCGCCGGCGATCGCTGGGACGACCGCGAATGGCTGTCGGCGCTGATCCGGATCACCGCCGCGCAGTTGCCGGTGCCGGTGAAGCGAAGCCGATAGCGGCCATGCGCGACGCGCCACGTCGCGTAACGTCGCGCAGGCGTATTCTGTGACACATGCGCGCGCCCAGCGCGCGCCCGGAGGGAGCACAAGAATGGAGACATCCGGACATCCGCGCGGCACGCAGCTTGCGCGTCGCGCCTGGCACGCGCTCGTCGCGGCCCTTTGTGTCGGCTGGAGCGCGCTGGCGTTCGGCGCGGAAGGCGTAGGCGGCGCGGCGGCGCTGCTCGACCGTTACCACAGCCTCGGCGCGCAACTGAAGGACAACGCGTTTCACCGGCCGCTGACCCTCGAATCCTCGGAGGCGTCGTCGTCACTGAAGGGCGACATCTATGCGGTGGTCGACTATCCGTTCGCGGTCGTGAACGGCCAGCTCAACGATCCCGCGCAGGGCCCCGCGAACTGGTGCGCGGTGCTGATCCTGCATCTGAACACGAAGTATTGTCATGCGTCGAGCGGCGGCAACGGCCCGGTGCTCGACGTGAACGTCGGCCGCAAGATCCAGCAGAAGCTGCCGGATACCTATCGCCTGCAGTTCCGCTATCGCGTGGCGGCCGCGACGCCCGACTACTTCCAGGTCGACCTGACCGCCGACAGCGGCCCGATGGGCACGAAGGATTACCGGATCGCGCTGGAGGCCGTGCCGGTCGGCGCTTCGCGCACGTTCCTGCACCTCACGTATTCGTACGGCTTCGGCACGGTCGGCAGGATGGCGATGAAAACCTACCTCGCGACGGTCGGCAGCGACAAGGTCGGGTTTACGGCCGCCAGCGGCGCATCGGCCGCGCAGCCGCAGTACATCGGCGGCGTGCGCGGGCTGCTGGAGCGCAACACGATGCGCTACTACCTCGCGATCGACACGTATCTCGCGACGCTCGACAAGCCGCTCGACCAGCGCCTCGCGCGCTGGTTCGACGCGACCGAGCAGTATCCGCAGCAACTGCACGAAGTGGAAAAGAGCGCGTATCTGCAGATGAAAGCGCAGGAGATACAGCGGCAGCAGGCGGCGCGGTAGGCGGCGCCGTCCGCTGTCCTGCCGCTCAGTTCGACGCGCCGCCGACCGTGCGGATGCTGCGCCACTGCCCCTGTTCGACGCGGAACAGCGTGTAGGGCGGCTTGATCAGGTCGCCGCGCTCGTCGAACGAGATCTTCCCGGTCACGCCGGTGACCGACACGCCCGGCAGGCTCGCGACGATCCTGGCGCGATCGACCGAATCGGCCTTGCGGATCGCCGCGATCATCGCGAGCGCCGCGTCATACGCGAACGGCGCATACAGCTCGACGTCCTGGTTGAAGCGCGCCTTGTAGCGCTGCGCGAACGCGACGGCGGACGGGAGCTTGTCGAGCGCGGGGCCCGGTTCGAGATCCTGCGTGCCTTCGCCCGAACTGCCGGCGATCTTCAGGAATGCGTTGCTTTTCAGCGCGCCGGCGCCGAACAGTTGCGCGCGGATGCCGAGCGAGCGCATCTGCTTGACGAGCATCGCGCCCTGTTCGTCGAGCCCGCCGAAGAACAGCAGGTCGACGTTGTTGCTCTTCATCGTCGTCAGGATGCCGCGGAAATCGACAGCCTTGTCGTTCGTGTATTCGCGGCCGACGACGCTGCCGTGTGCGTCCTTCACGCCTTTCTCGAACGCGTCGGCAAGCCCCTGGCCGAACGCGGTGCGATCGTCGATGATGCCGATCCGCTTCGCCTTCAACTGCTCGACCGCGAAGCGGCCGGCCACCACGCCGCCGATGCCGTCGTGCCCCATCGTGCGGAACACGTTCTTGAAACCCTGCATCGTCAGTTGCGGATTGGTCGAGCCGGGCGTGATCATCGCGACGTTCGCCTGCCGGTAGACAGCCGATGCGGGGATGCTGCAGCCCGAGTTGTAGTGGCCGATCACGCCGGCCACGCCGTCGTCGACGAGTTTCTGCGCGACCTGGATCGCGATGCGCGGATCGGCCTGGTCGTCCTGCACGTCGAGCACGAAGCGCACCGGCTTGCCGCCGATGGTCGGATGCTTCGCGTTTTCCTCGTCGAGCGCGAGCTGCGCACCGTATTGCAGGTCCTTGCCGACGCGCGCGACGGGCCCCGTCAGCGGGCCGGCGAAGCCGATCTTGATGGTTTCCGGGTCCGCGGCCTGCGCGGACGCGGCGACCGTGCCGATCGAGCAGACGGCTAGCCAAACCAGCCAGTTACGACGATTCATGATGGATGCCTCCTTGCAGTGGTGGAAATCGCGGCGCGCGTCAGAATCGCGCGGCCCGGTATGGCGAGAGGTCCAGCGGCGGTGCGCGCTGGGCGACGAGGTCGGCGACGATCCGCCCGGTGATGCCGGCGAGCGTCACGCCGAGATGCTGATGGCCGAATGCGTGGATCACGCGCGCGCTGCGCCGCGCGCAGCCGATCACGGGTACGCCGTCCGGCAGCGTCGGCCGGAAGCCGAGCCAGCTGCGCGTCGGTGCGCCGAGCGACGGCAGCGCCTCGCGTGCCGAGCGCGTGAGCAGCGCGACGAGCGAGCGGTTCATCGGGGCGTCGAAGCCGCCGAGCTCGACGGTGCCGGCCGCGCGCAGCCCTTCGTCGAGCGGTGTCATGTAGAAGCCGCGCTCGGCCCAGCCGACCGGCCGCGTGACGATCTGCTCATGCGCGGCGAACTGCACGTGATAACCGCGCTCGGTATCGAGCGGCACCGCGTCGCCGCACGCAGCCGCGAATTCACGCGAGCGGGCGCCGGCGGCAATGACGACGTGATCGAAGGTGCGCACCGTGCCGCCCGCCTGCACGTTCACGCCGTCGCCGACGGGCTCGATCCGCTCGACGCGCTCGCGTTCGAGCGTCGCGCCGCCGGTTGCGAGATGCGCGAACAGTTCGCCGAGAAACCCGTGCGGATCGGAGAAGTGCCAGCTTCCGGTGAACAGCACGCCCCGCGCGAAGATCGGCGCGAGCGCGGGCTCGAGCCGGCGGATCGCGTTCGCGTCGAGCAACTCGAACGGCACGCCGAGCCGGCGCCGCAGCGCGAGCGACGGCTCGGCGGCATCGAACGACGCCTGCCGCGCGTACAGGTACAGGCACTCGCGCGGCCGCACGAACGCCGCGAGCCGCGCGGTGGAGAGCAGCGGCGCATAACCGTCGGCGGCGCGCGACAGCAATGCGGCGAGCGCGCTCGCGCTGCGTGCGTGGCGCGCGGGCGTCGATGCGAGCAGGAACCGCGCGAGCCACGGCGCGCCGCGCAGCAGGTACGGCCAGCGGATGCGCAGCGGGCTGTCGGCGGCGAACAGGAAGTGCGGGATGTTGCGGAACACGGACGGGCCGTTCACCGGCACGCAGCCGTACGGCGCGAACGTCGCGGCGTTGCCGAACGACGCGCCGTGGCCGACGCCGGCCGGATCGAACAGCGTCACGCGATGCCCGTCGCGCTGCAGCCATGCCGCGGCGCCGAGCCCGATGAAGCCTGCACCCACAATGGCGACGTTCGCCATGACGCATTCCCTCCGGCACACATGGTTCACACAAAGTTGAGATAAAGAATCACACAGTAATTTTTTGTGTGCAATCAAAATGAGATTGTGTGGCGCTAGTGTTTACCCGATTTCAACCGGCTGATTCAACAGACTTTTCCGGCGACGTTTGACGGGGAGGGGATGTCATATACAATCGCTGGGCAGGCCAAAATGGCAGACAAACGCTTTTTGTGTGGTCACAGGCGATAAATGGCATCAGACAAACTTTCCGGCGAGCGCGACGGCGGTGCGCCGGTGCAGGCGAAGCGGCCGACTTATGTCGAGGTATCGAGCTCGATCGAGGAGGAAATCCGCAACGGCACGTATCCGCCGGGCAGCCGCCTGCCGCCGCAGCGCCAGCTCGCGACCGAGCTCGGCATCAACGTGTCGACCGTGTCCCGCGCGTACAAGGAACTGCAACTGCGCGGCCTCGTGATCGGCAGCAAGCGGCGCGGCTCGCTCGTCACCGGCGGCGCGATGCCGAGCATCGCGCCGGCCCGTGCGGCGCTCGCGGCGGGCAACGGCGTGATCGACCTGACCGTGAACCGTCCGGCGACCGGCGAGTTTCTCGCGAGCCTCGCGCAGACGTTCGGCACGCTGCCGAACGACCCGCGTTTCGCGGCGCTGCAGGAATACCAGCCGCCGCAGGGGCCCGACTGGGCACGCGCGGCCGGCGCGCAGTGGCTTGCCGCGCCCGGCTTCGCGCCATCGCGCGACCAGGTGGTCGTCACGAGCGGCGCGCAGCACGGGCTGTATGCGGTGCTGAACAGCCTGATCGGCACCGACGGCGTGATCGTTGCCGATCGCCTCACGTATTACGGGCTCAAGGCGCTCGCGCCGGTGTTCCAGTTCGAGATCGTCAGCGCGCCGGCCGACGACGACGGCCTGCTGCCCGACGAGATCGAACGGATCTGCCAGCGCATGCCGGTCAAGGCGATCTTCGTCGTGCCGAACCTGCAGAACCCGACCGTGACGACGATGAGCCTCGCGCGCCGGATGGCGCTCGTCGACATCGCGCGGCGCCATCACGTGACGATCATCGAGGACGATGTGTACGGCCCGCTCGTGCGCGACCGGCTGCCGGCGATCGCGGGGCTGTGCCCCGAGCTGACGTTCCATATCGGCGCGACGTCGAAGATTCTTGCGCCCGGTCTGCGCCTCGGCTACCTGAGCTGCCCGCGCGACAGCGTCGCGCTGTGTGCGGAAGCGGTGCGCACGACCGCGTGGATGCCCGCGCCCACGTCGATGCTGATCGCGACGGTATGGATCGAGGACGGCACCGCCGAGCGGATCATGGCCTCGCAACTCGCGGAGATCCGCGCGCGCGTCGATCTCGCGCGGGAACTGCTGCCGGCCGGGCAGTTGAAGTCCGACCCCGCGTGCATGTTCGTGTGGCTGCGACTGCCGCCGCCGTGGCGCGCCGACGACTTCGCCGCGAACGCGAAGGCGCGCGGCGTGATCGTGATGCCGTCGTCGACGTTCGCGGTCGACCGCGCGGAAATCGAGCACGGCGTGCGCATCAACCTCGCGTGCCCGGCCACGCGCGACGAGCTCGTCAACGGGCTGCGGATTCTGTCCGGCACGCTGAAGGACCGGCCGCGCGCGCTGTTCGGTTCGATCTGACGGCGGGCGTTCAGTCGAGCAGGCCCGCTACGACGTCGACGATCCGCTGCAGCAGCGCTTCGTCGTAAGGCAGCCACGGCACCGCGCGCAGCGGCGACGGCGGCGGCTCGGTCGCGGGTTCGACCGGCTCGCCGTCGCGCATCACGCGCCCGGTCGCGCAATGCACCGACCACGCGCCGACGCGCGCATGGCGTTCGTCGATCGTCATCCTTCCTTGCGCAATCGCGTCGGCGAACACGAGCGACAGCACGTGCTTGCGATGGCGCGCCATCACGCCCAGCGGCAAATTCGACAGCCGGTTCAGGCGCTCCTGGCGTTCGGCTTCGATTTCGAGCTGGCGAACCGGATCGACCGCAAGCGCGGCGGTGGTCGCGCGCGTCGCGTCGTCGTCGAGCGCGAATGCGGACACGCTGACGAGCAGGTCGACCGCGCGCGCCACTTCCGAGAACACGACGCGATCGATTTCGCCGATCGGCAGCGGCATCCAGCGCCGTTCGTGCCGGCGTTCGAAGTGCAGCCGGCGCGACGTGCCGTGGCATTCCGAGCCCGGATAGAGCCGCGCATCGACGACGAAGGTCGCGCGCACGTCGCCGAATTCGCGGACGAGTCCGTCGTCGTATGCGCGGATCGACCAGCCCTCGCGGCGCGCGACGCCGAGCAGCGGCCGGCTCGACAGCACGTGACCTTCGAACATCGCGGAATCGCTGGCTGCGGCGTCACCGTCGGGCGACACGTAGTACTCGCGGAATGCCTGCCTGACCGGCTGCCGCAGCGCGCGGCCGACGATCGCGCGCTGCCACGCGAGCCGCTCGTCCGCATCGGCCAGCAGCGGGTGCCATAACCGGATGTCGCTGTCGTTGGCGAGGTCGCACGCGCGCCCGGCCGCGTCGCGCAGCACGACCTTGCCCTTCGCGATTTCAGGCATGAACGACTGCGTCGATCCATCGCTGCCGCGCGCTTGCCAGATCATGCGCGCCGAGAACGCGGCGCCGGCCGGCGCATCGACGAGCCGCTTCCGCCATTCGGCGTGACCGAGCGTGATCGGCTGCCAGAAGCCCGCTTCCATGCACCCGGCGAGCATTGCGAGCTGTTTCTTGTCGGGCTTCGCGTCGAGCGTCATGCGCAGCGCGGTATGCGGCCGCTCGCCGAGCGCGCGTTCGGCCGGCTTCAGGTTGCGCGCGAGCTTCTTCTGCACGCCGGCATGACGCACGGCGGCCAGCGCGTCGCGCAGCGCACGCACGCTCTCGGGTGTGGGAATCGTCTCGACCGCGTGGCCGAGCGCGATCGCGAGCGACTGCGACGGCGCCGTCTTCGCGGCGGTCGGCGCGACGCACACGCCTGTCAGCAGCGGCCCGATCAGCGGGTGCAGCCACGCTTCGTCGCGATAGGCGGCCACGCGCGCCGCGCGGGCGACGACCTGCGCGTCGTCGGTCGTGAACGCGCGATCGGCCTCGTACGGAACGGTACCGGCATGAATCGCCGCGACCTGTCGTGCGGCCTCGGTCAGCGCGTCGCGCGCGAATTCGACGTACGCGGCGTCTTCCGCGAGCGTGACGGCCGGATCGCTGAAGTCGATCCACAGCCGCTTCGGCGCGAAATAGCCGTCGTGCGTCGCGGCCAGCGCGAGCAGCGCGGCCGGCCCGAGTTCGGGCAGCACGTCGAGCTCGCGCACGCGAAACGGCGAATCCGCCAGTGCTTGCGCATACGCGTCGCGTCGCGCCGAGAAGTCGCGGCGGCCGGCGAACCAGTCGAGCGCATACGCGCCATACGCGGATGCCGCACGCAGGCCGCCTTCCTCCGGCTCGCCCGCGATGCGTGCAAGCTCGGCCTGCAGCGCGGGCGACGGCAGCGCGTCGAGGCAGGGCAGTTCCTCCAGCGCGCGCTGCCACGCGCCCGGCGGGATATCGCGGAACAGTTCGAGCGCGGCGTCGGCGTCGACGTCGACGAGTGGCACGAGGCCGAGCGCGTCGATCTGCCCACGCAGCCAGCGCGTGAACTCGGCGCGCGGGTCGCCGTATGCGAGGTCGCGCTGCATGATCGCGCGCTCGGTGCGACGCAGCGCCGGCCAGGCCGCGCCGAGTGTGTGCGCGTCGAGCGTCGACAGGTCGATCGGCGTCCCGGTGAAGCGCGGATGGTCGGCGGTGCCGGTCAGCCGCGCGACGAGCAGGGCGGCGAGCGCGCGGTCAGTCATGCGCGGTCTCCTTGCCGGCGGCGCGCGATGCGCGGACATCGGCGCAACGGCTCGCGCACGCCGACTCGAGTTCGGGCAGTTCGTCGCTCGCATCGGGGAGGTTGACGGCGATCCGTACGCCGGGCCCCTGCGGGATCCGGAACACCTTGCCCCGCCGGGCGGCGTCTGCGCCGCGCTCGGCCTTGACCATGAACGACTCGCTGACGCCGAGCCGGCCGGGCGCGTCGTTCTGGCGCCATTTCTGCACTTTCCGGGCCGCGCGGATCACGCCGCCGACGCCGGATGCCTGTTCGATCGTGTGCTGCATGGTCGGACTCCACCCGTGAAAACCGTGCGATCGCACAGTATTGCACCCCAATTACGATAGTCGGGCGAAAGGCCGTGCGGCCGTCGCTTCGGGCTGGCGCCGGAGGCGCCGCGCAAGGCTTCAGGCCGCCCGGGAATTTCATAAGACGTACAGTTCTCCCGCCATGCGCGATTCGCGCCGAACTGTACTCTTGTTCGCGCGATCGATGTGTGTACTCGTCGCCGACTGTTCTGCTTTTAAGATTCCATCATCAAGTGCACAGTGCCGCAGATCCTGTCGTACCGGACCTCTGCCGGCGCATCTTCAAGAGAGAGCCAGTGTGATGGAAAAGGCAAAACCGGAGGGAAAGATCGGGAATCACGGCGGCCCGGTCGGCGGGCGGAACACGCGCGTGTCGGACGCGCAAGGCAAGGCGGCGCGGTGGCGCATGCCGGCGGGAGGCGCGCGATGAAACTCTATGAAAAACTCGCGGACGATATCGAGCGCCTGATCCGCCAGGGCGTGTACCGGCACGGCGACCGGATTCCGTCGGTGCGGCAGGCGAGCCAGCAGCACCGGATCAGCATCACGACCGTGCTGCATGCGTATCTGCTGCTCGAAAGCCGTGGGCTGCTGGAAAGCCGCCCGCAGTCGGGTTACTTCGTGAACCTGCGCCGCGACGACAGTCATGCTCCGGTGCGCGAGCTGCGGCCGTCGAAGCCGATCGCGATCTCGTCGTCGGTGGACGTGAGCCGGCTCGTGCTGTCGACGCTGCGCTCGATCGGCACCGACGATGCGGTGCCGCTCGGCTCGCCGTATCCGGACCCGAGCCTGTTCCCGTTCGAGAAGCTGAACCGCTATGCGTATGCGGCCGGCCGCGACAAGTCGTTGTGGGGCGTGACGGACGGGCTGCCGCCCGGCCATCCGCGGCTGATCCGGCAGATAGCGCGCCGCTACCTG